>OLPF01000004.1_pt1 | contig 303235 bp, 306 predicted proteins | sample 1673121 | NCBI WGS metagenome assembly OLPF01 (sample SAMEA3136756, study PRJEB25190) | human gut metagenome
AATTAAATATTAGTACCTATCCATCGACACCTAACAATAGTTGTGGAGTGCGACCAGTAATAGAAGTGAAAAAAACAGATATAGATTATTAGTAAACATATTTTTATTAACTATAAATTAATAATAAAATATGTTTTTTTTGTCGGATTTTTTTAGCAATATCGGTTGACTTTTGCTAATATAACGCGTATACTATTATTAGCACTTGGATATTTAGAGTGCTAGGAGGTTGATTTCATGTTAACAGAACGTGAAGAAAGAATTCTTACACTAATAGTGGAAGAATACATTAAATTGACCAAACCAGTAAGTTCCAATCTTATTTGTAAAAGATTAAAATGTTCATCAGCTACCGTTAGGAGCGAGATGAAAGTTTTAGAGGACATAGGCTTACTTGAGAAGACACATACTTCTAGTGGTCGTGTACCAAGTGAAAAAGGTTACCGCTACTATGTTGACAATTTAATGGAATTAAAAAAAATGAAAGCTGAAGATATGTATAAATTAAAAGTTATATTTGATAATCAGCAATTAAATTTATCTGACACAATTACTAAAAGTCTTCAAGTTGTATCTGATATGACAAATTATACAACTGTAGTCTTAGGAAGTACTTCACATGATAATTTATTAAAGCAAATCGAAGTAGTCCCTATAAACGATGAATACATAACAGTAATAGTAATTACAGATAAAGGCCACGTTCAACACAAAACAATAAACCTTAAAAATGTTGATCATGAAGATATTAAAAAGACCGTAGGACTAATCAACAACCTAATTATAGGAACCCCAATTGATGAGGTTTCACAAAAATTAGAGTTTGAAGTAAAACCAATCATCGGTAAATACGTCGAACAACACGAACAAATCTATAATGCCTTTTATAATGTATTTACAGATTTTACAAGTGTAAATAGTGATGTAAGTATAGTAGGAAAAGATAAAATACTTGATCAACCAGAATTTACTGATAGTAATAAAATGAGACAGCTATATAGTAAATTAGAAAATAAAGAAACAATAGAAAATATACGTGAAATTCATAAAGACGATAACAACAATATTGAAATATATATTGGTGAAGAAAATAAAATAGATAATGATGTTACCGTTATAAAAACAACATATAAAACAGAAAATGATAACGGAACAATAGCTATTATAGGTCCAAAAAGAATGGATTATGAACGTGTTGTAAGCATGTTAGAGTATATTAAGAAAAACATTGAAAGGTAGGTAATTATGATAGAAAAAGAGGAGAAAACAGCATTAGATGAGGCAAAAGAAAATAATTCTTTAGAATGTAATCATGAAAATTGCCAATGCAAAAATAAAAAAGAAGAGCATAAGAAAGAAAAACACTTAGAAAAAGAAAATAAAGAGCTTCAAGAAGAACTTTTGAAGTTACAAGAAGAAAATGCTAAATTACGACAAGAAAATAATGATTATATTAATAAAATAAAATATAGTCAGGCAGAACTTATTAACTATCGTCGCCGTAAAGATGAAGAAGTAGCTCAAAAAGAAAAGTATTGTAATAAAGATATTATCTGCGACATGCTACCAATACTAGATAACTTTGAAAGAGCAATTAAACAAGATGATAACAACTTAACAGATCAATTATCCAAGTTTTTATCAGGATTTAAATTAATGTTTGCTGATTTCAATAATATCTTAGTAAAATATGGTGTTACTGAAATAAATCGTATCGGCGAAGAATTTGATCCTAACCTAGAGCAAGCACTTTTAACTGATTCTGATAAAGAACGTAAAGATGAAGAAGTATTAGATGTCTTACTAAAAGGTTACAAATTAAAAGATAGGGTAATTAGACCTGCAACAGTTAAAATAAACAAATTAGAAGATTAAAGGAGAGATGAATTATGAGTAAAATTATAGGTATAGATTTAGGAACAACAAATAGTTGTGTTTCCGTATTAGAGGCTGGTCAACCAGTTGTAATTCCAAACCCAGAAGGAGGAAGAACAACACCATCTGTTGTATCTTTCAAAAAGGGAGAAAGAATAGTAGGAGATGCTGCAAAACGTCAAGCATTAACTAATAAAAATACAATCATTAGTATTAAGAGATTAATGGGATCTGGTAAGAAAGTAGAAGCAGAAGATAAAAAATATACACCAGAAGAGATTTCTGCTATGATCTTAAGTTATATGAAAGATTATGCAGAAGCATATTTAGGAGAAAAAGTAGATCGTGCTGTTATTACAGTTCCAGCATACTTCAATGACTCTCAACGTCAAGCAACTAAAAATGCTGGTAAAATTGCTGGACTTAAGGTTGAACGTATTATAAACGAACCAACCGCTGCAGCATTAGCATATGGACTTGATAAACAAGATAAATCACAAACTATCCTAGTATATGACTTAGGAGGAGGTACATTCGATGTATCAATTCTTGAACTTGGTGATGGTGTATTCGAAGTTAAATCAACAAATGGTAATAATAAATTAGGTGGAGATGACTTTGATAACGCTATTATGGATTACTTAATTTCTGAATTCAAAAAAGAAAATGGTATTGATTTATCAAAAGATAAAATGGCTATGCAAAGATTAAAAGAGGTAAGTGAAAAAGCTAAGAAAGACTTGTCTGGAGTTACATCAACTCAAATTTCAGCACCATTTATTGCCCAAGGCGAAGATGGAGGTCCACTACACTTAGACGTAACATTAACTCGTGCTAAATTCGAAGATTTAATTCGTGACTTAGTAGAATCAACTCTAGAGCCCGTAAGAAAAGCCTTAAAAGATGCTAAACTTACAAAAGATGATATTGATAAAGTAATTTTTGTTGGTGGTTCAACTCGTATCCCAATGGTTTATGACTTAATCAAAAAAGAATTAGGTAAAGAACCATCTCGTGAAGTTAACCCTGATGAAGTAGTAGCTATGGGTGCTGCAATTCAAGGTGGTGTCTTAACTGGTGATGTTAATGATATCGTATTACTTGATGTTACACCATTATCACTTGGACTTGAAACATTAGGTGGAGTTATGACAACATTAATTCCAAGAAACACAACAATTCCAACATCTAAAAAAGAAGTATTCTCAACTGCAGCAGATAATCAACCAGCTGTTGACATCCACGTTTTACAAGGTGAAAGACCAATGGCTGCTGATAACAAAACATTAGGTAATTTCCAATTAACAGGAATTCCAGCTGCACCACGTGGAGTACCACAAATTGAAGTTACATTTGATATCGATGCAAATGGTATCGTAAATGTTACAGCTAAAGATCTTGGAACTAATAAAAAACAATCAATTACTATTACTTCTAACACAACATTATCTGATGAAGAAGTAGAAGAAATGATGAAAGAGGCTGAAGCTAATAAAGAAAAAGATAAGAAGAGAAAAGAAGAAGCTGAAGCTAAAAATGAAGCAGAACAATTAGTATTCCAAACTGAAAAATCATTAAAAGATCTTGGCGACAAAGTCGAAGAAAAAGAAAAGAAAGATATCGAAAAACTAATTGAAAAAGTTAAGAAAGAATTAGCTAAAGATGAAATCGATATGGACGACTTAAAAGAAGCAAAAGACAAATTACAAGAAAAAGCTATGGAACTTGCTACAAAAGTATATCAACAAGCACAACAACAAGCTGAAACAGAAGAAAAAGATAGCAAAAATAATAAAAAAGACAATGCCGACGATACTGAAGAAGCAGATTACGAAGAAAAATAAGAATAAGTAGTCTTTATAGGCTACTTATCTTAATATTTAAGGAGAACAAATGGATAAATTAAAAGAAAGATCTGAAGTAAACGCCTCTGATAAATGGCAAATAGAAAAAATATATAAAAACATAGAAGAATTCAATAAAGATTATACATGGGTAGAAGAAAGTTTTAATACTTTAAAACAACTAGTTAAAAAATTTCTAAATTCCAAAGAAGACTTTAGTGCCTTCTTTAAGTTTGATAGTAAGATTAGTAGAGTAATAGAGAAATTATCAGTATATGCTAATTGTAAAGAAGATGAAGATACAGCTAATACAACATATCAGGAATTATCATCTAAAATTCAAAATCTATATGCCAAATATAGTGAGATAATATCATCTGTTGTTCCAAATATAATTAAAGAAGATGAAAATAAGATATTATCATATATTGATGAAGACTTAGAAAGCTACCGTCATATGATAACATCTATCCTAAGGCAGAAAAAACATTGCCTATCATCTGATAATGAAAAATTATTAGCTGCCTTCTCACCAGTTTTAGGAAGTGCAAGTGATACTTATAGTTATTTAACAAATGCCGATATGAAACTAGGAACTATCCATGATGAAGAGAATAAAGAAGTAGAACTTAATGAAAGTAACTTTTCTAGATACATTCGTTCAAAAGATAGAAGAGTGCGTGAAGAAAGTTTTAAAAAACTATATGAAAGTTATGCTGGTGTAAAAAACACCATAGCATCATTATATGGTAGTATCTTAAAATATGATTCCATCAATGCAAAACTAAGAGGTTATACTTCATCTCTTGAAAGTTATTTGAACCCAAATAATATTCCAACTGCTTTATATAACAATCTAATTAAAACCATAAGTGATAATTTAGAACCACTATATGAATATTTTGAATTAAAGAAAAAAATGTTAGGTCTTGATGAATTCCATTTATATGATGGCTATGTCAGCACTATTAAATCAATAGATAAAAAGTATAGTTATGAAGAAGCAAAATCTATCGTTTTAGATGCTTTAAAAATATATAATGATGAGTACATAAAAAAACTAGAAGAAGCTTTTAATAATGGTTGGATTGATATATATCCAAATAAAGGCAAAAAATCGGGAGCTTATTCAACTGGTTCGTATGACACCTTGCCTTATGTATTATTAAATTATACTGGCGAATATAACGATGTAAGTACTCTAGCACACGAGTTAGGGCACTCCATTCATACTTATTTTTCAACATCTAACCAGCCATATGAAACTAGTAGTTATGTAATATTTTTAGCTGAGATAGCATCTACTACAAATGAACTAATATTAAGCGATTATATGTATAAAAAAGCAACTGCAAAAGAAGAAAAGCTTGCTATCTTAAATGAAAGATTAGACTTATTTAAAGCTACCTTATATAGACAAACAATGTTTGCAGAATTTGAAAAGAATGCTCATGACTATGTAGATAGTGGTAATATCGCTACTTGTGAATACCTAAATTCCATGTATTATGATTTAAATAAAAAATACTTTGGTGACAAAGTAGTAGTAGATAAGGATATTGCTAATGAATGGTCAAGAATTCCACATTTTTACACTCCATTCTATGTTTATCAATATGCAACAAGTCTTTCTATTGCATGTTATGTAGCTCAAAATCTTATTAATCAAACTCCTGGATTTAAGGAAAAATATTTAAAACTATTAAAATCAGGTGGAAAAGATTATCCATTAGAACTTCTTAAAATAATAGATATTAATTTAGAAGACAACAAAGTATTTGAAAGTGCTATTGATTTATTCAAAGAAACTCTAGAAGAGTTTAAAAATACATATTTAGAAAAGTAGTGAGGTGATTTTATGGCAGAAAAAAGAGACTATTATGAAGTCTTAGGCGTAGAAAAAAATGCTAGTGCTGCCGAAATTAAGAGTGCATTTCGTAAACTAGCTAAAAAATACCATCCAGATTTAAATAAAGATGATCCATCTGCTGCCGAAAAATTTAAAGAAGCACAAGAAGCCTATGAAGTATTAAGTGATGAAGAAAAAAGAAGTCAATATGATAGATTTGGTCACGCTGGTGTAGGAACAGGCGCTCAAGGTATGGGTGGTTTCTCATCATATAGTGATTTTGGTGGTGTAGATATTGACTTAGGTGATATCTTTGACAGTTTCTTTGGAGGAGGCTTCCAAGGCTTTTCTGGACGGGGCGAAAGTAAATCCAGAAAAAGTAGAGGTAGTGACATTCTAAAAAAAGTTAAATTATCATTTGAAGAAGCTGTCTTTGGATGTGAAAAAGACTTTGAACTTGATTTTATTGAAAACTGTGATGAATGTGATGGTAAAGGTGGTATTGGTGAAGAAACTTGTAGCACCTGCCATGGTTCAGGTACCGTAACATCAGAACAACATACCATTCTAGGTTCTTTCCTATCAAAAACAACATGTCCAACTTGTCATGGTGAAGGTCATACATATAAGAAAAAATGTAGTAAATGTGGTGGTAAAGGTAAAATCAAACAACATAAAACAATATCTGTAAATGTACCAGCTGGAATCGATACAGGCAAACGTCTTAGAATAACAGGTAAGGGTAATCCTGGAACAAACGGTGGTCCAAATGGTGATTTATATTTAGAGTTTTACGTTGAAGAACACGATTTCTTTAAGCGTGATGGAGACGATATTTACCTAGAAATTCCCCTTACCATAACAGAAGCTGTACTAGGATGCAAAAAAGTAATTCCAACACTATACGGTAATGTTAGTTTGAGCATACCAAGTGGCATAAACAACCTAGATAAGCAAAGAATCAAAGGTAAAGGTGTTGACAATAAGACAACTGGTAACAAAGGAAATATGTACCTAATATTTAAAGTACTAACTCCAAAAAAACTATCTCGTGAACAGAAAAATTTATTTGAAGAATTAAACAAATATGCTTTTGATGAAAAAGAAATTAGAGACTTCAATAGATTTACAGAAAAAAATGACAAGTAATAAACTCTTGTCATTTTTTATTGTACCTACATTTAAAAAAGATATAATGAAATTAAAGATAGGAGATAGATAAAAATGGAAAAACAAGAAAATAAAAAAGTAAAGGATTAATAGTATAATAATCGTTTTAATACTTATCATATTAGGTCTAACTGCATATATCTTATATGATAAAAATATAATCTTTAATAACGCAAAAGAAACTGTTGAAAAAGAAAAAAATACGACCACTACTGATACATATAACTTATATACTAAAATTAATATTACTGATAAGATCAACCTTTTCAAACTAATATTGATATAAATCAAACACAAATAACAAAAGAAAACAGCAATAACTTTGAAAAATATAGATATACGTTTAAACTAAATAATAATGAATATAACTTCGTTAAAGTTGAAAAAATAAAATAAAAAAATAAACCTCGCTTGATTGAAAAACGAGGTTTTAATATGTTAAAATTAGTTATTAAATAAATTATATTTGTCCTTAAAAAATCATTGTATGAAGTATTCTCTTAGTATTAGCAAAATTAAGTTTAGCAATCTCTTTTAATTTTTCTTTGCCATATTTTTCAACAACTTCTTCCCCAATCTTATCAACTTCACTTCCAGCACCTTTTACTAAAGGGATACCAAGACTATCACTTAATTTATCAAATTCTTTTAAGAAAATATATCTACTAATAATAGAAGAGCAGGCTACTGCTAAATTTTTATCCTCTGCCTTTGTCATAAAAGTAATATCTCGTTGAACATCATTAATTCCAGTCAGATATCCATAATATCTAGCTTCACGCGCAAATTCATCTACAATAATGTAATCATACTCTGGTTGTTCCTCATGTACCAATTGATAAAGTACTTTATTATGCATAATAGACTTAATCTTATTCATATTAATATCTTTTGTATATTTCGTATTATACTCTAAGTTAGATAAAATTAAACTTCTATATTTTACTCTTTTAGCTATTTGTGGAGCAATCTTTAAAATTTTTTCATCATTTATCTTTTTAGAATCACATACACCAAGTTCTTCTAAAAATTTAACATCACCACGTGTTACATAGGATGCAGTAACAACTATTGGACCAAAATAGTCTCCCGTTCCAACCTCATCAGAACCAACAGAATTACAATTATGATACTTTTGATCTTGTTCCTCTTTTTTCTTTTTTTCTTCCTTAGAAACACCCATCATTTCTTGCCACATCATAGCATCAACATCAGCACTAACTCCCTGAAACATAACCTTCCCAGACGTATACATAGTAATAACAGTATCATTATCATCTGCTTGTAATAAAACATATGGTATTTGTTTATCACGTTTTTTAGGAGTATAGTACTCAATCATTTTATCTTGAACTTCTTTATTTACCTTTAAGACTATATTCATAAGCCACCTCGAAATTATTATAGCATATTTTTATAATATTTGTTATACTAATAATAGGAGAGTGATATAATGAATTGGTTTGATATCATCCTAATTATCCTTCTATTAGTAGGTGGCTTAGAAGGTTTTCGTCGAGGCTTTTTCAGAGAAATATTAAAAGTAGGAGGCTTTATAATTGTTCTTTACTTATCATTTATTTTTATGAATCCTCTGGGTAATTTATTATTTAAATACTTACCACTATTTTCTCTACACATAATAGGAATAGAAATAGCGGCTCTAAATATTTTACTATATGAAATCATATCATTTTTATTAATTTCAACTATATTATACGTAATTTTAAACTTCATATTAACAATAACAGGACTTATATCAAAGGTAATTTCCATAAGTAAAGTAATAAATTTACCATTTAAAATATTGGGAGCAATAGTCGGAATATTATCTAATTATATACTAATAATTTTTTTATTACTGATACTAGCCATTCCCTTAGGAAAAGTTGATGCTTATAGAAATTCAACACTAAAAAACTACTTTTTAAATAGTCCAATCTTAATAACTTCACAAATTAAAAATCTAAATTCTTCTATTAATGAGGTATATGATTTAACAGAAGAGATAAAAAATGATAAATCTCGAATTAAACATAGCGATGAATATAACGCTAAATCATTCGATATTATGCTAAAAAACAAAATAGTTTCCATAGATACTGTAGATGAGTTAATAGATAATGGAAAAATAAGAAATTATAAAGATTTAGATCAAGTATTAAATAATTATAGAAAGGAAAATTAAAATGATTAAAATATATAATAAAGATACTAACTTTGAAGAAGAAATAAAAGAGGGTAAAGTAATAATTGATTTTTTTGCAACTTGGTGTGGACCATGTAGAATGATTGGTAATGTCTTAGAAGAAATTTCTAAGGAACAAGAAGACATCAAAATTTTAAAGATTGATGTCGACGAATATGACGAACTTGCTTATCAATTCCAAGTTATGAGTATCCCAACCCTTGTATTTTATAAAGATGGAAAAATAATTAATAAAAAAGTCGGATTTTGTAATAAAAAAGAATTACTAGGATATTTCAACTAGTAATTCTTTTTTCTTGTGTTATAAAACAATCATTAATAATTTCATATGGAAAAGACTCTAATAGATTAAGTTTATCATCCGGAACTAAAACTTCGTAACTAACTTTATCACTAAACTCCTTATACGTAATTTTAAAGTCTTGTAAGATATAGTTTAATTTATCAATCATTTCATAATTAATTATAATTCTTACTTTTTTTGCCGCAATAACATTCCCAAACTGTGCTTTTTTCAAAGCTTCACTACAGGAGTTACTATAAGCTCTTACCAAACCACCAGCTCCAAGTTTAATGCCTCCAAAATATCTAATTACCACACACAAAATATGATTCAGATGTTGTTGTACTAAAACGTTTAAAATTGGTGCTCCAGCGGTCTTACTTGGTTCACCATCATCACTAGCCCTAACATCACCATCTATAATATAAGCATAACAATAGTGTGTCGCATTGGCGTATTCTTGTTTTACCTCCTCAAGAATTTCTAAAGCTTCATTTCTTTTGTGAACAGGATAAAGTAAAGTTATAAAACGTGACTTTTCTATAACCATTACATTATTAACTTTTTTTAAAATTGTCTGCATATAATCACCACTTACATTATATAATATATATTATTCAAAATAAATATTTAATAATTAAACTACTTAATTTACATCACAAAAGAGGAGTGCTATAATATTAAATATAAAAAGGAGGACACATGAATTTATTTAAAAAGCGTAAAAAAATTGATGAACTAGATTATAACCTAATAAATGAATATGCTGAAAGTGGTAACAAAGTTAACAAACTATTACAAATATTAATTATTATAGCCATAATAAGTTTAGGACTAACACTCTTACAAAGACTTCATATTTTACCTATCATTGGTGAATTTTTATCCGTTATTAGCCCTGTATTTATTGGTATATTAATAGCGTGGCTCTTGGTACCTCTAACAGATAAATTATCCAAAAAAATGCCTAGAGTATTATCATGTATTATTGTATATATTTTAGTTCTAGGAACATTAAGCTTATTGCTTGCTTACACAATTCCTAATTTAATAGACCAAGTAAAAGAACTTTCAAAAAGTATTCCGACTATGATTAATGAATTACAAAAGTTTATTAATAATGCTACTGAAAACTTAAAAATAGCTGATAATAGTACATTCAATACTTTAAAGAAAAACTTTTTTGAAAATTTGAAAGAAATAGATACTGGTAACATTGCAAATATGATTATTGGTGGTACAATGTCCGCTGTAGGAATTATTAGTAACCTTTGCTTAGGATTAATGATTGGATTTTACTTATTATTCGATTATCATAAAATTTGCAAAAAAATCTTTAAATGTATACCTACAAAATATCAAAGTGATGCCAGAGAATTGAGAAAAAGAGTAAACAGTTCTTTAAGAAGTTATGTCCAAGGTGTCCTAATTGTTATGCTTTTAGTATTTGTAAGTCAGGCTATTGGATTAACTCTTGCAGGACATAAAGCACCATTGTTATTCGCACTAATCTGTGCTATAACAGATATCATTCCATATTTTGGTCCATGGATTGGTGGTATACCAGCAGCAGTAGTTGGTTTCTTAATATCACCACTAGCTGGAATCTTAACAATTGTAAGTATAGTAGTCATTCAGGTGTTAGAGGGAAATCTATATCAACCATTAATTATGGGACATACCATGAAACTTCATCCTATAACAATTATGCTTGCCCTATTGATTTTCGGACATTTCTTTGGTATCATAGGAATGATAGTTGCAACACCTGCAACTGCAACTCTAAAAGTATTATTTGAATTTATCGATGAGAAAATAGAGTTTATAAACAAAATTGAAAATGCATAAAGACGTTGAAAAAGAAAAGTATGAAAAAACATTATTTATAGAGAGTCTAGGGTAGGTGAAACTAGATAATAAGTTTTTCAGAAAGCTACTTTGGAGTTATTCGGGAGACCGTTATCAAAACCAAGACCAACTTTAGGATGGTACCGGGCAATATCTTGTCCTCCTAAAATAGGTCTTTTATTTGTGTAAGAGGAGGTATTTATGAATAAAATTATTGCTATCGTAGGAATGAGTGGGAGTGGTAAAAGTGTTGCCAGTACTTACTTAGAAAGTATGGGTTACAGCAAAGTCTATTTTGGCGGAGTAACAATGAAAAAACTAAAAGAAGAGGGCTTAGAAGTAACACCAGAAAACGAAAAAATGATGCGTAATAAACTACGTGAAGAACATGGTATGGGAGCTTTTGCTAAAATATTATTACCAGAAATAAAAGAAAAGAGTAAAGAAGGAAACGTAGTCTTAGATGGACTATACTCATGGGATGAGTTAGCAATTCTTAAAGAAGGAATAAAAGATAATCTAACAATTATTTGTATCGTGGTTGATAAAGATATCAGATATAGTCGTGTAGCAAAGAGAAAAGAAAGATCTTTAACAGCAAAAGAAGTAAACGATAGAGATATCGCAGAAATTGAACAAATAGCTAAAGGCGGACCAATTGCCTATGCCGACTATTACATACTTAATAATGGGGATCTTGAAGAATATAAAAAACGTCTAGATGAAATACTTAAAAAAATAGACACGAAGGAAGTAAATTAATATGAGAAAAATGACACATGTAGAAATAAGAGAAATGTGGTTTAAATTTTTTACAAGTAAACATCATCAAATAATAGAAAGTGCACCCTTAATACCTATTGATGATGACAGCTTACTATGGATAAATGCCGGAGTAACACCACTAAAAAAATACTTCGATGGAACTAAAATACCAGAATGTAAAAGATTAACAAGTATCCAAAAATGTATTAGAACAAATGACATTGAAAATGTTGGAGTGACTAAAAGACATCAAACATTCTTCGAAATGATGGGTAATTTTTCGATTGGAGACTATTTCAAAAATGAAGCCATTGAATTTGCTTATGAATTACTAACATCTGAAAAATGGTTTGCTATTCCAATCGAAAAACTTTATGTCACAATATATACAGGTGACGATGAAGCTTATAATAAATGGATTGAAATGGGTATGTTAGAAGATCACATTATTAGATTAGATGAAAACTTTTGGGAAATAGGAAAAGGTCCTTGTGGTCCAGATAGCGAAATCTTTTATGATCGTGGTGAAAAATATGATAAAGACCATGATGCTTTAGAAAAATTCAAAAAAGATGAAGAACAAGAACGTTATATTGAAATATGGAACAATGTATTTAGTCAATATAATCAAGAGCCAAATGTTAAAAGAGAAGACTATAAAGAGCTTCCACATAAAAACATCGATACTGGTGCAGGTCTTGAACGTTGGTGCCTAGTATTTCAAGATGTCGATTCAAACTTTGAAACCGATTTATTTCAACCAATTATTGAAAGTATAGAAAAAATGAGTGGTGTTAAATATAATGGACAAACACCAATTAAAGTAATTGCAGATCATATCAGAGCTTTAACATTCGCTTTAAGTGATGGTGCATTCTTTGATAATGCTGGTAGAGGATATGTCCTTAGACGTCTACTTCGCCGTAGTGAAAGATTCGGAAGAAAACTAGGTTTAAATGAACCATTTATGTATAAACTTGTTTCATCAGTAATCGATATTATGAAAGAAGCATACCCATACCTCGTAGAAAAACGCGCCGTTGTTGAAGCCTTAATTCTTGAAGAAGAAAAACTATTCCTAAAGACTTTAACTGATGGTGAAAGAATACTAAAACAATTGGTAAAAAACTCAACAGATGGTACTATCAGTGGTAATGATGCCTTTAAATTATATGATACATATGGTTTCCCATTTGAATTAACTGAAGAGTATCTACACGAATTAGGATATACAACTAGTAAAGAAGAGTTTGATAAATATATGCAAGTTCAAAAGGAACAAGCTCGTGAGGCTTCAAAAACCAAAACGGCTATGGCTAGTCAAAAGAAAGTACTTTTAGACTTCACGGAAGAATCAACATTCGTTTATGGTATTTATCGTCTTAAAACTAATGTTTTAGCTATATTCTCAAAAGATCAAACTATAGATACATTAGATCATGATGGCTATATAGCTTTAAAGAGAACTTGTTTTTATGCCCAAGCAGGAGGACAAGTAAGTGATACCGGTATGATTGTTGGTAAAAACTTTAAAGCCCGTGTACTAGACGTTTTTAAAGGCCCAAACGGTCAAAATATTCATAAAGTTAAACTTCTAGATGGAATTATTTCAAAAGATGATGAATGCGAACTAGTACTAGATAAAGAAAGAAGAAAACAAATAGAAGAAAATCATAGTAGTGTTCACTTATTACATTATGCTCTTAGAACAACTCTAGAAGGTGATGTACATCAAGCAGGAAGTTACGTAGATAATGAACGCCTTAGATTGGATTTTACATACTCTAAAAAGCTTACAGATGAAAAAGTAATAGCTGTTGAAGATATGGTAAATAAACTAATTGCCGAAAAACATATCGTTTCAACAGAGGTTATGCCCTTAGATAAAGCTAAACAATTAGGAGCTATGGCTTTATTTAATGAAAAATATAGTTCAATGGTTCGTGTTGTTAAAATGGGTAAATCAATGGAACTATGTGGTGGAACCCATACAAGTAATACAGGTAATATTAAAAAATTTGCCATCTACTCTTATGAATCTAAAGGAAGTAATACATATCGTATAGAAGCTTGTACAAACACAAGAATTGAAAATACTTTATACGACATTATAAAACCATATAACGATGAAACAATAAAACTTCTAATGAAAGCTCGTGGTATCCTAGATGAAGCTAAGAAATATGGTATTACATTAGACTTTGATGTAGAATTAGATAACATTAAAGCAAATAGTTATAAGGATATAGTTTATAATCAAAACAAATTATCTTACGTTCAAACAGAAGTAAAAGAACTAGAGAAAAAATATTTTGCCGAAAGAGAAAAACTTACTCTAAATAATCTAGATGTATATCGTAAAAATGTTGAAACCTATAACAATGTAAAAGGTTTAATTATGGAAACAAATCATATGGATACTCAATTATTAAAATCAATTGCCGATAGCATTGTTAATGAAATTAATCCTGGTTGCGTTTTCTTCATCAACAAAGGTGATAATGGCGCAGTTAATTTCGTTTGTCGTAGCAACTGTCACGCTAATGCTGGACTAATTGTAAAAGATGCTTCAGTAAGCTCAGGCGGTAATGGTGGTGGAAGTAAAACCTTTGCTCAAGGTGGTGGAAAAACTGATACAGCCATTGAAGAAATTATCAAACATGTAAAGAAAGTATTATTAGATGAAGAATAATTATTTATTAGTTTATGATAATTACTATCTTTTTCAAGAAAAACTAAAAGATATAATCAGTAGCACCAAATTTGAAAACGCTAGCATCACAAACTACGATTTAGAAGAAGAAGACTTATATAATGCCTTGTTAGACTTAGATACTTATTCTTTCTTAACAGAACAAAAAGTAATTATTATAAAAAACATTAATTTATTAGAAGACAATCAAGATACAAAGCATCTTTTAAAGTATTTAGATAATCCTAATAATGACAATTTATTAATACTTACTACCACAAAATTTAATGCTACCAAAAAAATAAATAAAGAATTAAAGAAAAAAACTAACTATATAAAATTAGAAACCGACCTCAACAAAGAAATAAAAAACATCTTACAAGGATACGAAGTTGAAGCAGGGGTAATTACTAAACTAATTGAATATTCTAACAATAATATAGATATTATAAAAAGTGAATGTGACAAGTTAAAACAATACAAATTTGATACCAAAAAGATAACTAAGGAAGATGTTGAAACTATTGTCATAAAACATATTGGTGAAAGTACTCAAATAGTATTTGATCTTATAAAAGATATTGCCATCAAAGATAAAAAAAGGGCTATAATAAAATACGAAAAACTAAAAAAGTATAATGTCGATGACATAGCCCTAATTGGTCTTTTGGAAAGTCAACTACGTCTTATGATTCAAATAATTATGTTTAGTGAAAAAAACTATTCCAACAAAGATATAGCTGCAACTCTAAATATTCACCCATATCGTATAGAAAAAACAAAAGAGCTACTTAGATATTCTAATAAAAAAGATGTTTGTAATATGATTAAAAATTTAAGTAATATTGACTACAAAATTAAATCAGGACAAATTGATAATAAAGATGCTATATTCATGTATATTATTAATAATTAAAACCTCAATTGAGGTTTTATTTTTTTATGAAACAATTTATAATAATCAGCAAAATTTCTCCCTAACTTATCTAAAAGAATTGAATAAATTATTAAATATATTTTATGTTAACTTTTAACATACACACTTAAATATAATTTGCTTATCTTAAAAATATTATCACAAACAACTATGATGCTTTTTTCCAAAATTACTATTGACTTTAATATTTAAAGGGTGTAATATAGTTAAAAATTTAGTTTTTGCGAGGTAGACATGAAAAATGATTATAATTATATGTTTCTTAATGGTTTAGTTAATTTTCAATTCATCAAAAATAAGGTATGTGATTACAAATGCTCTTGTTTACGCGACTACTGTGCTTCAAAACAATCCAGAAATATGATAAAAGGTGTCTAAAAAACCGTTGTGCTTTTTAGGCGCCTTTTTGTTTTATATAGGAGGAGGATTTTATGAAAGAATTATATTTGAATGATTTATTGGATTTAGTGAAATTATACAACCCAGAAGGAAAAGAAAAAATTAAAAAAGCATATGAATATGCTGAACATTTTCATGAAGGACAGATGAGACAAAGTGGTGAACCATATATAAGTCACCCATTAAATGTTGCATATATATTAGCTGAAATGCATGGTGATACCGATACTATTTGTGCTGGGCTTTTACATGATACATTGGAAGATACAATTATCAAAAAAGAGGATATTGCACATGATTTTAATCAAGAAGTTGCAAATTTGGTAGATGGAGTTACAAAAATAAGTAAATTAAATTTTTCTACAAAACAAGATCAGAATATGGCAAATACAAGAAAGATAATTACTGGAATTACAGAAGATGTTAGAATAATTATTATCAAATTAGCAGATAGATTACACAATATGAGAACTTTACAATTTAAATCTGAATTTAAACAAAAGGAAAATTCTATGGAAACGATGGATATATTTGTTCCACTTGCTTATTATATAGGGGCATATAGAATTAAATCAGAATTAGAAGATTTATCTCTTAAATATTTATATCCAGATAAATATAAAATAATAGAGGATATTAAATTAAGGGTTGAAGATGATAGTAAACATTGCTTAAGCGAAATGCTTACTACAATAAATTCTATACTCATCAATCAAGATATACCACATGATATAAAAGTAAGAACAAAGAATATTTATGGTATATACAAGAGATTAGAACAAGGAAATAGGCTTTCAGATATTCATGATTTATTATCATTAAAAATAATGGTTGATTCAATTACAAATTGTTATTTGACATTAGGTTCTATACATTCAAAATATCATCCAATAAATGATAAATTTAAGGATTATATATATAATCCTAAAACAAATATGTATCAATCATTGCACACAACTGTTTTTGGAGAAGATGATAGATTAGTACAAACTCAAATAAGAACATTTGACATGGATAAGATTGCATCTTTTGGATTAACTGCATATTGGGATATTCAAAAGGGCAATGCAAGAGATGTTATGCAAGAAGATTTGAAACAAAAGTATCAATTTTTTAAATCTCTAGTTGAGATTAATAGAATGTTTGGTGATAATCAAGAATTTGTTCACCAAGTAAAGTCAGAATTATTTTCAGACAAAATATATGTATATACAACAAAAGGAGATATAGTTGAGCTTCCTAAAGGTGCAACTGCAATTGATTTTGCATATAAAATTCATTCTGATTTAGGTAATACTATGGTATCAGCAGTTGTAAATGATAAAGTTGTCGATCCAGAACATGAATTAAAAACAAAAGATAGAGTTAGAATTATTACAGATGTATTATCATACGGGCCAAGAGAGGAATGGCTTGATAAAGTACAAACTACAAAAGCAAAACGTAAAATTAAGGAATTTAGAAAAGGAAATTAATATGAATATTATTGATGAGGTTTTAAAGAGTTATGGAATACCAATATTAAAAGTAGATACTTTATCTGGTGGATGGCTTAACGAAAAATACTTAATTGAAAGTAGTAATAATAAATTATATGTTTTAAAAGAGTTAAGCTTAGAAAAATTTTCATATGGACACCTTAAGTATTTAATACAAAACGTTGAGTTACAACGTTATTTGTATGAAGAAAATGTTGCTGTACCTAAAATTTTGTTAAATAATGATAAAGAAGTTGTTAGTAAGTTTTCTAATAATAAATATTTTTTTATTCAAGAGTATGTTAAAGGTTATTCCAAAGAATTTGATAAATTAACAACAGAAGAAATATTTAGTATTGGACAAAATTTAGCTTTTTTACATGATAAATTAAAAAATGTTAATTTAGATATGTTTAAGTCTGATTTTCTAAAATATAAGAATATAAGCGATTTAAAACAGGAATTGCAAACAAAGAGACTTGAGATAAATGAAGATAGTTCAAAAAAATTTGTGCAACAACTTAATTTATCAGAACAAATCTTAAATGATAGTGAACTCAATAAAATTATAAATCAAAATAACTTACAGCTTATTCATGGCGATTTTACACCAGATAATATAATTTTTGATAATAATGAAGTAAAGTCAATTATTGATTTTGAATTAGTAAGAATAAATTCAAAATTACAAGATATTGGTAGAATTGTTTTATCTACAACTTTTTTTAATAAGAAATTTGATTTATTAAAGTTAGAAAGTTTTGTTGATGGATATTCTACAATTTGTAAAATAAGTTATTTAGATATAATTAATTCATTAAAAATTGTATGGGTTAATGAATTTAATATTTGGATTCAGGATAGATATTTTAAAAATTATAATCCACCTAAAGTTGAAAAATTTATTAATGAAATTATGTGGATAGGTGAAAATTGGTTTAATTTGGAAAATGAAATAGGAGGTATAAAAAGATATGAATTTAAAAAGCATTAATTATGGCATTAATATAATATACAAGAGTAATAATATAAATTTAAATAAAATAATAAATGAGTTAGACTCTAAATTTATTAAATATGAGATAAATAATGAAATAGAGAGCTTTATTAATGTTGAAGTTATTAGTCATCAAAATAAAATAAAATTTTTTGTTGATGATATTGAATATAAAACGATTACAGAAGTAATTAATAAATATAACATAGTTCCTAAATTATTTTCTAAAAATTTAATTAACGACAAATATGAAATTAAATTAAATAAGTTAGAGCATGAAAAAGATATAGAAAGATATAAAATTGAAGAAAAGTATAATTCAAAATTTAATAAAAAATTTCAAGTTACAAGTGGAATAAATAGTATATATGAGCGGTATACTGGTGCAATCTTTTTTAAAGATTATGAATGGAATGAAATAGATAATGACAACAGTTTGAAAAAATTGTTTTTAGAAAAAAATAATGATTCATATATATACTTACTACCACTTGATACAGGAATAATATTAAGAAGTTATGAAATTTATTATTATTTTTCTACAAATGTTAGTAGATTTGAAAAACCTAATATGGAACAAATTAATCATTGGTTTTATAATGTTTCAAAATATCTAAATAAACTAAAATTTATTTTACCAACTTATATAATCAAAAATAATTATGATAGAAGATTGTTATTAGGTGTTGTAGATAATTTAAGAAATATAATATTATTACTTACAAACTCAGAATTAATGGTATTATCAGATAATGGTAAAGATTTTATTTATCACGATTCTTGTTCAAAGCCTATATTTAATAAATATTTTAAATTAATTGATGATTATCAAACAATTATAGATAATATATGTTTTGATGAAACAGATGATAAATTATGTTTGAGTTTATTAAACACTATTGTTATTGAACTTGATATATTGAAAGAACAAACTCATAACAATTTAAAAGTGATAAATGATTCATTTATATTATCAAAATGTTTTAATCCGTTGAGAGAAATTGATAATTATATTGAAAATTACATTGTATGTAAATCAATTATAACGAAAAAAAAGTTAAATAAAAAACAATTTCATTTAATTAGTATTTTATATGGTAGTTTAGAATTGCCATTTATAATAAAGAGATTATGCGATTCAAAAATACAATTATCCTTTATGTTTCAAAATCATGGCATGTATTTAGATAGGCAACAACGTAGTCTAACAAAAATTAATAAAGATTTTATTGAATATGGAAAATGTGATAGAAAAACTGCTACATTTATTGTTGATGATAATATGATGAGTGGTGTAACAATGCAATTTGCATATAACAAACTATTTATAAACAATTATAAAAATATTAAGGGATTGTTTATTATTAGGCATCCAAATGTTAATCGGATAGCTCAATTAGAACATTTTGATGTAGCATTGAATTTAGCGTTAGTTGATAAATTTATTTTTGGAATGATAACTGATACACCTTATACCAAAATAAAAAGAAATTCAAATTTAAATAATATGTTTGTTAATGAATTGAATATATTCTCTATCATGACGGAAATATTTTTAAAAGCGTTATATTGTAATAATAGTTTTATAAAAGACAGTCAAGTAGATATATTTAAAGGATATTCGGAGGGAATAGATGATTAAGTATGATAATAAATATTATGATAATATAGTTAATAAATACAATTATGAACTGGTTGATAATTTGCCTAAAGAAAATTTTGGCATCAATAATAAATGGTATTGTTCATATAATTTGAAACCATTTCTTGATGGTATTAGTACAAATAAAAAACAATTAGTAATAATGGGAATTGGAATAAATGGTGTTCCACATATTGGGACAGTATCACAAATGTTGAAAGCAATTTATCTTCAAAAGCAAGGCTTCAATGTCCAAATAATTCTTGGAGATTTAGATGTGTACGGAGCAAGGGCTAAGTCTTTAAAGAATATAAATAAATTAATTATTAAATATAAAAAATTTTTAGTAAAATTAGGATTTGATGAAACAAAAGGAAAAATAAGAAATCAATATGATTATCCAGAAATAATTCGTACATCATTTTTACTATCAAGTTGTATTAAAGATCGTGATTTTGAAGAAATAGAAGAAGATATTAATGACTTGTATAAAACTGAAAGAGTATATACTGGAATGGATTTTAATGTTAAACAATCAATTTCACTTATGTTTGCTGATTTTATTCATCCGGGATTGATAGATGAATTTGATAATGTATTAATAATAAGTGGTATAGATGAACATGGATATGTTTGGAAAGCAGATGAAATCAGAAAGAGAATGGGAATTAATATGACTATTAGTGGACTTTATTCAAAAATGATGAGAGGTTTAAATGATTATCCAAAAATGAGCAAGAGTATACCAAATTCAAATATTGATTTATCATGTACAAAAGCTGAATTAAAAAAAATTTTAACTTATGAGAATTCTAATTATGATAATGCTGAAAATTCTTTTGTCTATCAATTAATGTGTTATGTTTCATTTTATGGCGAAGAAAAGTTAAGTGAATTAAAAAAAGATTGTAATGATAAAAATGATAGGTGGAAAGAAGATGTAGAAAATTATATAAATGATTTATATAAAATATGCAAATTATGGAGGTGAGATAATGAAACAAAAAGTAAATAAAGACAATTGGAATAGAAATAAACAATTTCAATTTTTCTCAAAATTTGATAGTCCATATACAGGATGTACAACTTTAATTGATGTGGATGATTTGATTAAATTTTCTAAAAACAATAAAATATCATTTTATGGATTGATGACTTACTTTACGATTGCATCTCTAAATAAGATAGAAGAATTTAAATATGTTTTAGAAGAAGATGAAATCTATAAATATGATAAAATAAATGCATCATTTTCCGTACTTAAAGATAATAAACAAATAAATTTTAGTAGAACGATTGAATATAATAACTTTGAAAAATTTATACAAGATTTTAATGCCGCTAAAGAAGCAGCAGAAAGTGATAAAATTATTCCTTATGTTAAAGATTATAATAAATGCTATATAACATGTACACCTTGGATGAGAGTAACTTCTGTCTTAAATCCAATGAATTATAAACTTAAAGATAGTATTCCAAGAATTTGCTGGGGGAAATATTTTATTCAAGATGGAAAATATATGATTGACTATTCTATACAAGTTAATCATGCTTTTCAAGATGGTTATCATATAGGGTTATTTATTAATCAGTTACAAGAAGATATATATAATTTTGTTGGGAGATAAAAATGATTTTATGCGTTGATTTAGATGATACATTAGCATCTAGTGGTAAAACAATTAATGAGTATGCAATTAAATTTGATAAAGATATATTAAAAAGGACAACAAAAATTAAAAAAATAGATAATTGTGTTGATTATTATTATTTTGCAAAAATGCTGAACTGGGATAGAAATGATTTGATAAGTTTTTTTGAACAATGTTATCCAAAATATTTAAATGATATAAAAATTAAATATGGAACAAGACATTATTTACAATTAATAAAAGAGCTAAATATAAAAATATATATAGTTACAGCTAGAAGAGAAACTAATAATGATCAAGTAAAAAAAATAACTATAAATTGGTTAAGTAAAAATAAAATATATTATGATAAATTGTTTATAAATATTGATGATAAAGCAAAATTCTTACAAAAAATAAAGCCAGATTTTTATATAGATGATTCATTAAAGAACTGTGATTCTGTAGAAAAAATGTTACCTAGTACAAAAATTTATTTAATGAATACAAAGTATAACAAAAATATAAAAACAAATCATATAAGAATTAATAGTATTAAAGATTTTTACTATTTAGTAGAGGAGAGTGATATAAATGAAAGATAATGTTGTAGTAGATAGTCATAGCCATATTGGTAAGGATATTTTTCATGGGGATTCATTCATAGATGACTATATCAAATTTGCTAAAGAAAGTGGAATTGATGTTGGAATATTGATGGGTGTACCATCACCATGTACAGATTTGAATGATGTTAATTCTCGATTAATGTATTGGAAATATATTGGAGAAAAGATGCAATATTATGGACAACGGAATCCTTTTATGCAATTAAATTATGATTTAAATAGTTTAATAACTCAAAAGAGTAGTAGAGAATTAATATTATTGTTTGCAGCAGTTTTTCATCCAGTGATGGATGATATAGATTATTTTACAAAAATGCTTGATGAAACTGATCCAGTAGCTATTAAAATTCATGGAATAGGAAGTGGTGTTGGACCAGAAGATATTGGGAAAGACTACATTGAATTATTACGAAAAATAAATATTCCAATAATTATTCATACAGATTGTGATTTTGGAAAAGGCAGTATTTCAATGCAACATGTAAGAAATATCAATAGAGCAATAAATTGGGCAAATTTTTTTGATAAGAATAGAATTAAAGGAATATTAAATCATGGTGCATCATTGGATAAAGAAACCTTTAATATTGCTAATAATTCAGAATATTTAACAATAGCACTTGGGCCTGACAAGATTGCTTGCCTTGATGAAAATAGATTATTTGTAGATTGTTTAAAAGATTATAGAAATTATTTACAATACATAAAAGATAATCTAAAAATATCAAAAATAATATATGATACAGATTACAATTGGAATTTATCTGATAAAAATGATATTGATTATGATTCTGTTAAAAGAGTTAAAGAAATTTTTGGGGAAGAGGATGCAATAAAAATTCTTGGTGAAAATCTTACGAATTTTAATCCTAAAATACTAAAAAAAGTAAAAGAGGTAAGGTAATATGGTATATTGGATAGCACAGGGTTTTGGCATATTAGGACTTTTGGTAATGGTAATAAGCTTATTTCAAAAAAATAAAGACAGAATGTTAAGATATGTTGTATTTAATGGTATATTCTTTGGTATAGAATATTTACTTTTAGGAGCATATTCAGGAATGTTTTCTAATTTCTTTGGAATATTTAGAACATATATCAGTAAAGAAAAAGAAAAACATAAAAATTTAAATAAGTGGTATATTTTGCTATTTTTCATAATTGGTTATGCAATTATAGGGTTTATATCGTTTGATGGTAAAATAGTAAGTTTATTACCTATTATTGCAGAGATAATTTATGTAATTGCATTGTGGCAAAAAGATGTCCAAAAAATTAGGATAGGAACTTTATTGATGGTTATTTTATGGTTAATATATGATATATTTGTTAAGGCATATCCATCAATGATTACTGATTTAATTGTTATGTCATCAACAATTGTTGCAATTGTAATAAAAGATATTCTAAAACGAAAGGAAGTTAAATAATGAATAAAGGTACAATAAATTTAGAATCAGAAAGATTAATATTAAGAAAAATTGAATTATCAGATTATAATGATATATTTAATTGTTGGACAAGTGATTTTAATGTAAGTAAATATGTTACATGGAATCCACATAAGACACCAGAAGAAACAAAAAAATTAACGAATTACTGGGTAAGTGATTATGATAATGATTATAGTTATAGATGGTTAGTTGTATTAAAGGATACGAACGAAACCATTGGTATGATAGATGTTATTGCAAAAAATTTACAATATATGACAGCTGAAGTTGGATATTGTTATGGCTCAAAATTCTGGGGAAATGGCTATGCATCTGAAGCTTTAAAAACAGTTATAAATTATTTACATAATGAAGGTTTTCCTGTGGTATATGCACAACACTTTGCATCTAACATAGCAAGTGGTAAAGTGATGAAAAATGCAGGAATGGAATATGAAGGGTTATTAAGGTCTAGAGTTATTAACAAAGATGGTGAAAGAGAAGATGTTCATATTTATTCATCAGTAATATAATTGATGTAAAATTTAGTAAAACAGGACATATTTATTGACAAATCAACAAAAAAATGTTAATATAAGTCCAAAATTTTGATTTAAGGGGGAAAATTTTTATGTTTAATGTTGAAGAAACTTTAAAATATGTATTAAATGGAGCAGAAGATATTAATGATATTAATGCTTTAAGAGAAAAATTAGAAGAAGTAAATAAGGAAGGAAGAACTTTAAGAATAAAGTTTGGAATGGATCCATCAGCACCTGACATTCATTTAGGACATGCTGTTGCATTAAGAAAAATAAAACAATTACAAGATTTAGGTCATACAGCAGTAGTAATAATTGGAGATTTTACTGGTGCTATTGGAGATCCAACAGGAAAATCAAAAACAAGAAATCAATTAACTGATGAACAAGTAAAATACAATGCTCAAACATATTTAGAACAAATTTTTAAAGTTATTGATAAAGATAAAACTGAGCTTCACTATAATAGTGAGTGGTTTGCTAATATGAGCTTTAAAGATGTTATTAATTTATGCAGTAAAACAACTGTTGCAAGAATGCTTGAAAGAGATGATTTTAATAATCGTATGAACAATCATAAACCAATTGCAATTCATGAATTCTTTTATCCATTAATGCAAGCATATGATTCAGTTGAAGTAAAATCAGATTTGGAATTAGGTGGAACAGATCAAACATTTAATGTTATGATGGGTAGAAATATTCAGAAAGATTTTGGTGTTGCACAACAGGTTCCAGTATTTATACCACTTTTAGTAGGATTAGATGGTAAGGAAAAAATGTCTAAGTCATTGGGAAATTATATTGGCGTTAATGAAGATGCAAAAACAATGTATACAAAAGTTATGAAAGTACCTGATGATTTAATAGTTACATATTATGAATTAACAACTGATATACATCCAGATAAAGTAAAAAATATTAAAAAATTATTGGAAAAGGGAGAAGTAAATCCAAGGGATATAAAGATGCATTTAGCAAGAAGTATTGTTTCTCTATATCATACAGAAGAAGAATTAAAAGAAGCAGAAGCTAATTTTCAAGCAATTTTTCAAAAGAAAGATATTGATGTAGAACTTCCTGAATTAGTTTATGATTCTAATTTAATAAATGATGAAGGATTATATCCTTTAATAGATTGTATATTTTCAACAGGAAAATATAAATCAAAAAGTGAAGTAAGAAGATTAATTCAACAAGGCGCTGTAAAATTAAATGGAGAAAAAACAAGTGAATTTTCATTTGTTCCAGAAGAAGGAATGGTAATTCAAGTTGGAAAAGGTAATGTTTTTAAACTAAAAGAACAAGAAAAGAATAAAACATTAACAAAAACTCTTTAATAAATTGCATTTTATATGATATAATATAATAGAATTATTTAATTTATAAATGTTGAGTAATGAATAGTAAAGTATATCATTTTAAATTTAGAGAGTTTATGTTTGGTGAAAATAGACAAAATGATATAGTTGAAATACACATTATGAGTTTAAAGGTTGCACTTTATAGCTTATTGAGTGTATGAATTTCTATTCATAAATTAAGGTGGTACCGCGATAAATCGTCCTTATGAGGATTGTTTATCGTGGTTTTTTTGTTAAGGAGGGATAATATGAAAAAAGATGAAAAAATTGAATTAATACTGAGAAGAACAGTTGATATTCATAATAAAGAAACATTATTAAAAAAATTAAATAGTGGAAAAAAATTGATAGTGAAATTTGGCGCTGATCCGTCAAGACCTGATTTACATCTAGGTCATACGGTGCCATTACGTGCCTTGAAAGTATTACAAGAATTAGGACATGACATAGTTTTTGTTATAGGGGATTTTACAGCAATGATTGGAGATCCATCTGGAAAATCAAAAACTAGACCATCATTATCATTTGAAGAAACAAGAAGAAATGGTGAAACATATTTTAAACAAGTTTCTAAAATATTAGATCCTAACAAAATAAGAATTGTTTATAATTCAGAGTGGTTAGGGAAAATGTCATTTGAAGATGTTATTAAATTAACTGGAAAATATACAGTAGCTAGAATTCTTGAAAGAGATGATTTTAAAAATAGGTTTAATAATAATATTCCGATTGGTATTCATGAATTTTTATATCCATTAATGCAAGGATATGATTCAGTTGCATTACATGCTGATATAGAAGTAGGGGGAACAGATCAAACATTTAATTTGTTAGTTGGTAGAGAGTTGCAAAGAGACTATGATCAAGAGCCACAAGATGTAATGTGTTTTCCTTTATTAGTAGGACTAGATGGTAAGGAAAAAATGTCTAAATCATTGGGAAATTATATTGGGGTGGATGAATCACCTGAAAAAATGTATGAGAAAGCTATGAGAATACCTGATGATGTATTATTAGATTATTTTAAACTTACTACAGATTTAAATATGAAAGATGTAGAAAATATGATGAGTGATGATATATTATTGGCACATAGAAAATATGCAGAAGAAATAATTAAAATGTATCATGGAGAAGAATTTATTAATCAAGCTGAAGAAAGATATAATACAGTAGCTAAAGGTGGTATACCTGAAAATATTGAAATATTTGAAATGAAAGAAAGTATGTTAGAGAATGGATTGCTATTGACTGAATTATTAAATTTATCAAATATTGTTTCATCAAAATCAGAAGGAAGAAGAATGATTGAACAAAATGGAATAAGTGTAAATGGAAAAAAAGAGAATGATGTTAATAAATTAATTACTACAACAGATTTTAATAACGATGAATTAATTATTCAAAAAGGAAAAAAGCAATTTAAGAAAGTTGTTTTGATTAAGTAATATATACACTATCATAATTGTTACATATATTCATAATAAAGGGAAAAAAACTTTATCCCCAAAAAAGAAAAGAACATATGAAAAGAAGTTTTATAGATTCAAAACAAAATCATGGATATAGATACGCTATGTATAAAGTTTTTTAAAATATCAACACTATACATAGCTTAATTACTAGAAGCTTATTAAAACAAAGTAACATATTATTACTAGATGAAGCTACAAGTTCAGTTGACAACATTACTCAAAAAAATATTCAAACAGCCATAGAAAAAATAAATAGAAATACAACTATTCTAATTATAGCCCATCGCTTGTCTACAGTCATTAACTGTGACAGAATAATAGTAATAGATGAGGGAAAAATAATAGATACAGGAACACATAGCGAACTATTAAAAAGCTGTCCTAAATATCAAGAACTATATAAATATGAAGAAAAAACCAAATAATTACTGTTATTTGGTTTCTTTATTAATCTTTTTTAATCTATCATAAACTTGCTTAAAATTAACTTCATATCCTATACTTTTTGGATTATAATATTCCTTATTTTTTATTCTATCCGGTAAATATTGTTGGACTACATATGAACCTTTATAGTCATGTGGATATTTATAAAGAGGTGAATTAGTTTTTATATGATTAGGAATAGAGCCTACATTTCCTTTATAAATGTCATCAAGAGCTTCGTCCAATGCCACATGAGCCGTATTACTTTTAGGAGAAAGAGCCATTTCTACAACTATTTCAGCAAGAGGAATTCTTGCTTCTGGAAGGCCAACTCTTTCGGCCGCATTAATTGCAGCATCCACTCTAGGACCTATAGCAGGATTAGCAAGTCCTATATCTTCATAGGCAATCACACTCATTCTGCGATATATAGAATCCAAATCTCCCTCATATATTAATCTACCTAAATAATGCAGGCTAGCATTAACATCACTACCCCTAATAGACTTTTGAAACCCACTCAAAACATCATAATGTCCATCGCCATTTTTATCAGAAAAAAAGACAGGTTTATTATTAATCAAGCGTATTTTATCCTCGGTTATAACCTTATCCTCACTAGCATAATAACTAATTTCTAGTAGATTATATGCATACCTTAAATCATTTCCAGAAAGTTTTGCTATTAAGGACAAACACTCATTACTAATACTTATTCCTTTTAGATCGGGATGTTTAATGGCACGATTAAGTCCAGTCATTATATCCTCATATTCTAACTCTTTTAATTCAAATAGCTGACATCTACTTCTAATAGCAGGATTAATAGCGTGATATGGATTAGAAGTAGTCATTCCTATCAAGGTTATCAAACCACTTTCTAATTGAGGAAGAAGAATATCTTGTTTATCTTTATTTAATCTATGAATTTCATCCATTATTAAAACAAGCCCATCATACATTTTGGCCTCTTCAATAACAATATCCAAATCCTTTTTAGTATTAACAGTAGCGTTTAAAAAACGATATCTCACACCTAAGTCGTGCACCATAGCATTAGCGATACTGGTTTTACCAATTCCAGGTTTACCATACAAAATCATTGAGAATAACTTCTTATTCTTAACCAAGTTCGTAAGTATTTTATCTTTACCTATCAAATGTCTTTGACCGACAATATCATCCATACCTACAGGAGCAAGTTTTAAAGCTAAAGGTTTATCCATAATAATCACCTGCATATATTGTATCAAAAAAAACGCTTATTGTAAAAAATCTAATAATTTTATATAATAATAAGGGTGATGAAAATGGATCTAGAAGAGTCAATCACAGATTTTCTAAACTATTGCTTAATTGATAAAGGATTATCAGATAACACTTATTTATCATATAAAAATGATTTGAATATGTATAAAGCGTTCTTACATCAAAAAAATATTTCTAATCCCGAAAAAATTAGTTCAGCCGATGTAATAGAGTTTATAGAATATCTTCAAAAAAAAGATCATGATGAAATAACAACCGTCGCTAGAAAATTAACAACTATCAAAAACTATCATGCCTATTTGGAAAAAGAAAAAATTGCTCCAATAAATGTAACTTTAGGTATTAAAAGGCCAAAACTAAAAAAGACCATCGCCAAAACTTTATCCATGGATGACATTAATACCTTATTAGATATCAATCTTCTAACTCCATTTGACTATCGCAATAAAGCCATGTTAGAATTAGTATATGGCACAGGATTACGTGTATCAGAATTAGTAAATCTTACTTTAAATAATATAGACTTTACTAATTGTATAATTCGAATAGTCGGAAAAGGAAACAAAGAACGAATTATTCCCTTAGGAGAGTACTCCATGTATTATCTAAACTTATATATGGAAAAGCGCCCTCTACTAGAAAAAAATAATTTATGTGAGAAATTATTTTTGAATAATCATGGGAAAGGGATTACACGACAAGGATTCTTTAAAATATTAAAAAACTTATTAGAAGAAAAACATTTAAATGTAGAAGCATCTCCTCATACTCTTAGACATTCCTTTGCAACTCATCTTTTAGAAGGTGGAGCTGATCTGAAGAGTATTCAAGAAATGTTAGGGCATTCTGATATTTCTACAACTAGAATGTATACTCATGTAACAAATCAAAAAGTTACCCACGACTATAACGAATATCATCCTCGTGAGAAGAAAGATAAAGGTGAATTTTAAAATGAAATTTAAACGAATATTTTTAATGATATTAGACTCCTTAGGAGTAGGGGAGGCAGATGATGCTTCAAAGTATAATTCCAAAGGCGCTAATACATTGGGGCACATATTAGAACAAACTGACCTATTCATTCCAAATCTTAAGAAAATAGGGCTCCTAAATACTATAAATATGGATGAAAATGAAAATGTGGATGCCTATTATACTATTGCTAAACCAAATAATATTGGAAAAGATAGCTTAAATGGACATTATGAAATGATGGGGATTTTATCAGATACTGTATTTAAAACATTTAATGAAGGATTTCCTAACGAAATATTAGATAGTATTGAAAATATTACAGGTAGGAGAATAATTGGTAATAAACCTTGTGGCAATAGTATAGATATTATAAATGAACTAGGGGAGTTGGAACTAAATTACGGTTCTCTAATTGTTTATACTTCTGCAGATTCTGATCTACAGGTTGCTGCTCATGAGGATGCTGTTCCGATAGCAACCTTATATGAATACTGTGAAAAAATCAGAGCTCTTACAATGCGTGAAGACTGGAAAGTAGCTAGAGTAATTGCTAGACCATTTACCGGTAAAGTTGGACATTTCAGATTAATTAATGCTGGAAGAAAAGATTATAGTATAAAGCCTCCTAAAAGAACCATTTTAAACTCTCTAAGTGAAAATAAATATAATGTTATAGGAATAGGTAAGGTTAATGATATTTTTGATAAAGAGGGGATTAATAAGTCAATTAAAATATCGGATAATATGGAAGCAATCAATAAACTTTTAGATATTATGGATAAAAAATTTACTGGTCTTTGTATGGTAAATTTAAATGACTTTGATAGCAATTATGGTCATAACCGTGATGTAGAGGGCTATCAAAAAGCTTTAGAGGAATTGGACGTTGAAATTCCAATAATTTTAAATAAACTTGAAATGGATGATTTATTAATTATTACAGCTGATCATGGTAATGATCCAACGTTTGAAGGAAATTATCATACAAGAGAAAATGTTCCTGTTATATTTTATAGTAGAAGTTTCTTTACTCCTAAAAAATTACCTGAATTAAGTTCATTAGGAGCCATTGGAGCTACTATAGCTGATAACTTTAATCTAGAAAAAACAGAAATTGGAATTAGTGTATTAGATGAATTAGAGTAAAAAAGAGTAGAGGAGTACTTCCCCTACTTTTATTTTACTATTACCCCCTACTGCTACATAACTCTAAAATAAGGAAAAAAAATAAAAGATAATATCAATCAAATATAATTATAATAAATTGAGCTTAATAATTATCCATCAAACTAATTCTCGATTTAAAAGAAATTAGTCTACATTAAATTTAGATGAATAATTATCCATAAAAATAATATTCGATTGACGAGAATTCATTCTAGAATAATATATAATCAGATAATAGATAATAATAAAAGTAATAGAACAAATGTTATATATGAATAAGATTTATAATAATTGTATTAACAATTAGTTAACATATAGTTATAATTAATAATATTAGGAATTAAATAAGGGGATAATTATATATTAAATTAATTAGATTAAAAATATAGATAACAGATAAGCAAGATTTAATGCTCATAATTAATAATAATAAAAGAAAAATCACGCAAAATACAACTTCCTATAATTGATATTATGTTAACTTCTATAAAAAAGAAATAAGAGACCTAATTAAATTATAGATCTCTTAATATAAACTTAAACTTTTCTAGATTGAATTTCTACAATTTTTTCTAATACTTCTTTAGCATTATTAGATGTTATTTCCGTATATCCAAGTTCTTTAAGTGCTTGAATACGAGCTGTATTTAATTCTTGAGTACGACTAAGTTTTTCTTCCTTTTTATGTTCAATATCTTCAACAAACTTCTTATGAGTTTCACTGATTCTAGTTTTAGAAGCGCCACCATTATTATAAAGTGTCATTGCTGAGAACATAATACTTTCAAATAAAAATTGTTTATCTTCATTAAATGCATATTCGTTAGGATCAATAAAGCCTAATGCTTTAGACATATAAGCTAAAATATACTTTAACTCCCCTGTCGTTTCCATTGATTGCAAATAATGATATAAATACACATAACTATAATAAGTATCTTTTGTTTTATCATCAGCTAGTCTTTCTTTAAGTAAATTAATTATATCTGATAAAACCTCTTGTTCTTTCTTATTAAAACCTTTTAAATCTGTTAGAACCTCGTGACTAGCAGTGTCTTTAACACTTTCATTTAATCTATTTTCTACAGAGATTATATAATCTCCATTTACCTTTATATCCTTTAATTCATCTTCATTTTTTATGTCTAATAAACTAAGTAATTTAACTGCTTTTTCTTTTGGCCAAGATTCTAAATTTTCAAGCGCTAAATAGTTATATAACATTTGACGTGAAACACCTAAATATTTAGCTAAGCGAACCTTTGATATACCAATTTCATTAATTAATCTATTCAACTCATGCATTGTCATTACCCTCCTAAAATAATTTTATCAGTTTTACGTAAATAGTCAAGTGTAAATTGACATATTTTAGAATGTAAAAAATTCCCAAAAAATATTTTATAACAAGTACCATAATTTTTTACCATTTTTGCGAACTTCCTTAATTATTCCACCACCTAAGCAAATATCACCATCATAGAAAACACATGCTTGTCCAGGGGTAACACTCTTAATAGAATCATACTTAACTAATAGATTTCCATCATCTAAATATTGAACATTAATAGCATGATCTTCTTGTCTATATCTAAATTTTGCTGTCATATTTGTAGGTCTTTCATCACAATTAAAATTAACATTTTCAACTATACAACTATCTGAGAATAAATAATCATTATCCTCCCCTTCACAAACATACAAAATATTTTTATCTAAATTCTTTCCAACAACAAAAAGTTTATCCTTTGTTCCACCAACTTCAAGTCCTTTTCTCTGGCCGATAGTATAATACATTAAACCAATATGTTTTCCTAATACTTTATTTTTTTCTATATCAACTATATCTCCCTCTTGATTTGGTAGATAATTCTTTAAGAAATTCTTAAAATTACGTTCTCCTATAAAACAAATACCGGTTGAGTCCTTCTTTTTAGCCGTTTTTAAGCCATACTTTAAAGCTATTTTTCTAACCTCTGGTTTATCTATATCACCCAATGGAAAAATAACATTTTTTAACTGTTCATGAGAAAGTTGTGATAAAAAGTATGTTTGATCCTTATTAGTATCATGACTTCTCTTCAAATATCCGTCTTCCATTTTTGCATAATGTCCCGTTGCAATATAGTCAGCCCCTAAGCGTTTTGCCTCTCGTACAAAGTAATCAAATTTTATATATTTATTACACATTACATCAGGATTAGGAGTACGACCTTTTTTTAGTTCATCTAAAAAATATTTAAAAACATTATCCCAATATTCTTTCACAAAATCTATTCTATGAAGTGGAATACCAATTTGATTGCACACATCCAACGCATCATTATAATCTTGTTCTTGAGGGCAAATATTATTATCTAAATTAGGATTACCTAAAAAATCATTATTAATAGAACTATCCCAATTACGCATAAATAAGCCAATAACATCATAGCCTTGTTCTTTTAAAAGGATAGCGCTAACACTTGAGTCAACTCCACCACTCATTCCTATAACAACTTTCTTTTTTTCCATACAAAATCACCAACTATATTATAAACTAGAAAAGTGTTTTTGTAAAAAGTTTTAAGACATTTGGTATTAAAAATACCTCTATTACAGAACTAATAATAAGTAGAATTAAAGATAATACTAAAACTTTTAAATACTTTTTCATAAGTAGACTCAAATTAATCGATGCATTTTTAAACAAATACTTATATAAATATATAGAATAATTAATCGCAAAAAAGCCTAAAATTAAATATATCAAAAGATTAAATATACTCGGTAACAAATAAACAAGACCAATATATATTCCTTTAAACTTAAAAACATATATAAAAGAAGATATCGAAAATCCTAAAGAAAAACCTTTTAAAATTAAGAATAATACTTCAAATATAACTCCCACTAAAGACACACCTAAAAACCACATAATACCAGTTAATATGATATTATTTTTAAGAACATTGACTAAATTATTGTTAATAGCCTTAGAACTATTTAAATCCCTAAAATAGGTATTAATAGTATTAAAAACTATTTCTTTTCCCTCTTTATTTAACATTGCTAAGTATAATATACCTATAATAATACTAAGTAAAATAATGATACAAATAATTAAAAATATCTTTCTTTTCTTAATTCCATTATATTTTTCAGAATAACTTTTAAATTTTATTTTATCCATACTATCACCACTAAATTATATGAATAAGATTTCTCTATATTTAAGTTTTTATTTTACTTTTTTATACAAATATTTTATAATTATAAAGAGGTGAATACATAATGAATAAAAAAGTTGTAAAAGCTGTCTCTATTATATCAGTATTAGTTATGGTATTTGGTTTCTTTGGTTTTTTAATCTTTTATTTTATTTAAAAAAACTATTCTAACAAGGAATAGTTTTTTGGTTCTACATCTTTGAAATAGAATTGTAAATCTTTATCTGTGACCGTCGCTAATAAAATGCTATCTGGACTATCTAGATGCATTTTTTTTAATTGTTTAATTAATTCTTTCTTAGTAATCTTACTTTTTTTAATAGCTTCTTCCATATATTCACCATTAACAATTATATTAGCCGATAAATAAGATTTTTGGGAGTCTAATTTTAAATCATGCTTAGTTGGATTCTTAAACTCTCCTTTTGGTAAGAAACTAATATTACCATTAGCTTCCATTATAGCGTATGCAACTTCACTTATATCAAAGTAGCCATTAATTCGTGCTTGTTCAAGTAAATCATTTATATCAATATTAACCCTCTGTAACCCTTTTTCAATTACTTTTCCATCATCAAGTAAAACAGTAGGAGTTCCTATTATAAATCTTCTAATTCTAATACTCTTGTTCACTGCTTTACTAACAATATAAGATAAAATTCCAAAAGTAGTAATCGCCATCATTCCGTTAATATATTGAACATCGGTATTTAAAGTCATTTCAGCTGTAAAATTACCAATAGAAATACCTATAACATAATCAAACAAAGAAAACTGCGAAACCTGTTTTTTTCCCATTATTCTAGTTATTAAAAACAAGAAAACAACAGAACCTAAGCATCTTGGAATAACATTAAGTCCTTCTATTACATCAATTTTCATATTCAATCACCTAAAAGTATTATGAACAAAAAAAGGAATATTATTCCTTAATTTAATGTATTTTTAAAATTAATAAAGCTAAATGCCGGAGCTACTTTAGATATAGTTTCCTCATCATATATTTTTCCTTTATCTTCAAGTTTTTGAAGCAAAGTTATCATTCTTTCCTCTTCTCCCTGACTTTTATAATATTCATAGTTTTTAAATACATAAAAATAAGAATCTAAGAAAAACGCCACAACTTTTTGTGAAAATCTATTGTCTACATGATCCATAACATAAATTATATTGTCTACAAAATCAACTAAATTATCTATTGTCTTGGTTAAATCAATTCCCTTAGTAAGTGATTTCTTATTATCTTTATAAATATATACTACTTCATCAATTGCAGCAAAATTATAAGTACCAAAAACACATAAATGATTAAAGCTATAATCTTCACTAGTTCTTGTCGGATTAAAAGTAATATTCTTTTTATTTAAATATTCTCGTCTATATATTTTTCCATGTAGACATCCATTATGTTCTTCTACTACTTCCCCTATTCCATAAGCTTCTTGAATAATTGCGCCATATGCATAATCATAGTTTTTAGAATCTATTAAATCATAGAGTGTTTGTAAGGATTTAAAATCATATATAAGATCATCAGCATCTAAAAATGCAACATAATCTCCATCAGAGTGTTCAAGTCCATACTTTCTAGCATATCCAACACCTCTATTAACATCTAAATCAAATATAGTAATATCAAGTAAATCTTTAAATATTTCAGCCTCTTCCGAATATCCTTTACTAGATCCATCATTTACTATATAAACTTTTAATTTAAAATCTATATCGTTAACCGCAACACTAGCTAAAGCTTTAACTAAAGCATCATGAGAATTATATACCGGAATAATTAAATCAAGACTTTTACGCATTAGATATCACCTCATTAATAAATTGTTTAAAAGAAATATCTGGAATTAAAAGCTTAGCCATATTATTGTCATCAACAAACTTAGCTACAATTTGTTGTGTTACCTCATTTTTTACTTTTTCATCCAACACTTTTTGATACTTTTTAAAATTAATAGCGTTTTCTCTACTTGACTCAATAATCTTTTTCACTGTTTTAGCAGATGCATTTAAGTACATATAATACATTTCTAACATACCGAAAAATAATACAGCCGCTATTTTATCATCAGAAATATTAAGCTCTAAAGCTTTAGAAACTACTAAAGAAATATTTTTATTATATTCATCCAAAGCTAAATAATTATAAGCATGATTATTTTTTCTGGTAATAGACTCATTATTATATTGCCAAACATAAGTAATAGTATCCAAATATCTTTCCTTAGGTTTTAATAGGAAGACTAAAAAATTAAAATATAAATCTTCATTAGCTCTTGTATTACTAAATTCTAATTTATTATCTTCAATAAATTTTCTCCTATATATCTTTCCATGAGTCCATATCTTTTTATTAAGATGAACATAGTTACATTTATTTTTACTAACTTCGTAAAAATTACTTGTACAAACATCATAATTATGAATTTGAATACCAGAATATAATCTTTCTATAGAATAATGATTATAGAAAATATCATCACTATCAATAAAGATAATATATTCACCTTTAGAATGCTTCATTCCATAATTTCTAGCACCACCAGGACCTATATTTTGTGGAATATCTAACTCCTCAATATTAAAATATTTTTGATATTTTTTAACAAATTCCTGATAATCCGTAGAAGAACAATCATTTACTATATACACATTTACTAAATCTCTTCTACTTTGTAACATAATACTACATAAAGTTTTACCTATTGTTTTATGAGCATTATATGCTGGTATAATTATATCTATCATACTTACTCCTCATTATTCAAAAAGAAACACTTCTGACAAAGCTCCTCTTCTTTCCTATTTTGTAGAAAACCATCTTTCATTTTACATACTCTCTTACTATTAAGTATATCACAAACTTCATCTTTATAAATATTGCCCAAATTAATAATACCTTTAGAGTCTAAACAACACGGTACAACAGTCCCATCAACTAAAATACCAAAATGATCTCTTAAGGCATAACAAGTTCCTTTAGATGATGATTTAGTGTTATTTAAATCTGGCCAAATAAACTCATGAAATAAATTTATAAAGATATGATTATTTACCCTAATAGAATGTTGTTTTTCTAATTTCTTTAAAGTAATATTAGTATGATATCTATTATTAATAATATAAAGAGTGAGATCTAAAAAATCACTTTTAACCCAAAATCTTAGTGAAATATATGTTTTATCTAAAAGATCGGCTTTATTTAAAATCTTATCCAAATACTTAACAAATGCACTTTCATCTCCCAAAAAACTATGTAAAGATACATTTAATTGTCTAATATTTTTAGTTTTAATTCTATCTATTAAATATCCATTACTTGTAATATTTACATTAAAAGAATTATTATATGCCTCATCAATAAATTCATTAATTAATGGATGAAGAAGAGGCTCACCTAAAACATGCAAATAAAGATACTTAGTGTAACCATTTAACTTTTTAAGAATAATTTTAAAATTATCCGGAGTCATAAATTCTTGTTTTCGGCTATTATGAATACAAAAGTTGCAGTTAAGATTACAAGCATTAGTTATTTCTACATAAACTTTTTTCATCAATTATTTTTTCCTTATATTAGACTTAAATATCTTATAAAATAAGAAAGTAGTAGCTACTAAAGCAAACAAGGCATAAACATAAAATAAGAAAGGTAGCTTATCTTTTGCCACTACAACCATCACACTTAATCCAATGATCATAGCAAGATCAAGGGCGGCAATTATTCCTTGATGAAATAATTCTTCAAATCTATTGACTTGATTCTTTGAATCATTAATTTCTATATTAAATCTTAACTCTCCATTATTAATTCCTTTAAGTGTAGTAAGCATTTCTTTTGGCATTGATACTAAACTATCACTATTTTCTAAAATCTTTACTAATCCAGACTCTATTTTTTCTTTTGACATTATTTTACTAGTATTAAATCTATTTTTCAAAACCTGCATCAAACTAATTGTTGAATCAATCTCCTCAAGAGTACCTTCTAGTACAACTATTCCTCTAACAAGCATTGAAATATCTTTTGGCAACTTAATATCATTATTATGAAGCATTGAAAACATATCTTTCATAAAATCTTTAATATCAATATCATTTATTTCTAGTGTTTTATTCTTATCAAGAACCATTCTAATATCACTATTTAATTTCATATAATCAATATTTGAATCATTAACGTTAAGCAAAGATAAGATATGAGCAACCTCAACTATATCATTTTTTATAATAGCTACTATACACTTATTAAGTAAATTCTTATTTTTACTAGAAAGTCTACCCATCATTCCAAAGTCTAAATAAGCTATTTTCCCATCTATAATTTTTATATTATCAGCATGTGGATCAGCATGAAAAAATCCATCATCTATAGCTTGTTTTATATAATTGTCAGCAAGTTTTAAAGCTATTTCATTCATATTATAACCAAGTCTATCTAACTTAGCCTTTTCATTTATAAAACATCCTCCAACACACTCCATCACTAAAATATAAGGTGTTGAGTATTTTTTATAAACTTTTAAAGGTCTTATATACATTACATTTTTATTATAATTTTCAAATTCTTCTATATGTTCTGCTTCTACCATAAAATTCATCTCTTCTTTGGCAGAACTATATACTTCATCAACTATTTCCTTCAAATCAACAATATTTCCAACAACTTTATCTAATTGCAAAATAGAAATCGCTTTCTTTAAAAGCCTTGTATCCATCATCATCATTTGATATATATTTTTTCTTTGAATTTTTAAAACTACATCTTCACCAGTTTTAAGTTTAGCTCTATGTGTTTGCGCAATAGATGCTGAACCTAAAGGAATCTCTTCTATTTCTGCAAAAATTTCTTGATAATTACCATTATATTCAGCATTTAATATATCTAAAACTTCATCATAGTCCATAGGTTTAACACTACAACGTAGCTTTTTTAATTCATCACTTAATTCTTTTGAAACCAAATCATCTCTTGCTGATAAAATCTGTCCCATTTTAATAAATGTAGGTCCCAAATCTTCTATAGTTTCTCTTATATTTTTACAAGATCTATCTTTTAATAGATTATGATCTTTAATTTTATTTATAATTTCTCTTAATCTTAAAGCTTCATTACTCATTAGTTACCTCTTTCAATAATTACTATTAACCGAGACTATTTATCATATACTCTCTTTATCATTATAGCATGTATTATATCAAACATAAATATTTGAAAGATAAAATTTTTGAGTATTAAAAAAATTTAATCAAATGGGAAAAAATCACATAATAAATTTTTATTAGTAAAAACTAAGTATAGTCTTAAAAAAATTTTTTAGGAAATTATTGTTACTTTAAAAAAATTTATTATGTTCATATTAATAATGTAGTTTGATTTAGGAGATGATGATATGAAATTTAAAAACAAACTACTCTTTACAATATGGACGTTCCTTGTACTTATTGTACCCATAAATGCTTTAGCATATTCAGAATATATTATCCCAGGTGGTGATAACGTTGGAATTGAAGTAAATTCCAACGGTGTACTAGTGGTTGGCTTTTATAAAGTAAATGATGAATATATCGCTAAGGACAGTGGATTTATGATTGGTGACAAAATAATCAAAGTCAACGATACTAAAATTTCTTCTATAAATGAAATGGTTGATGTTATAAACAAATCAGAAACAGATAATATTGTCTATAAGGTAGAACGAGATAATAAAGAAAAATCAATTTCCCTAAATAGAACAAGTAGTAGTGATGGTGTTTATAAAACTGGTATTTATGTGAAAGATAGTATTTTAGGTATTGGTACTTTAACTTTTGTCGATCCAAATACTAAGAAATTTGGAGCTTTAGGGCATGAAATATTAGAAAAAACAACTGCTAAAAAGTTTGAAATTAAGGATGGAAAGATATTTAAATCAGATGTTATCGGAGTAGAAAGAAGTGAAAATGGTAGTGCTGGTGAAAAAAATGCTAATTACGATAAGAATAAAGTATATGGTAACATAAAAGAAAACACTCCTTCTGGTATCTTTGGAGACTATACTGATGCTCTTCCTGACGTTAAAAAATTAAAAGTAGCAAGTAAAGATGAAGTAAAAATAGGACCTGCTACTATACGAACAGTTATTAATAATAATGAAATTAAGGAATACAATATTAACATTATCAAAATAGATAAATCATCTGATATAAAAAATATTTTGTTCGAAATAACAGATGAAGAATTATTAAAGAAAACTGGTGGCGTAGTTCAGGGAATGAGTGGTTCTCCAATTCTTCAGAATAATATGATTGTAGGTGCTGTTACTCATGTTATTGTAAACGACACTAAGAAAGGGTATGGTATTTTTATAACCACAATGCTTAAAGAAGCAGAAAATTAAAAAAAGAGAAGTAATCCAAAAAGATTCTTCTCTTTTTAAATATATTTATCTAATTGTAGATTTTTTACTTTTTGAGGATCAACATCCTTAACATATTTCTTATTTATACCCAAATTCATATTATGTTTCTTATTTGTAATAAAACCTTTAGTATCACCTTTATTTACCAAAATTCCCATTTCTAAAAGAGGATATATTTTCTCATCAAAAATCAGTTCAACACGTCTTTTAGCATTATAATTATTATAAATTGAAGAAAGATCCTTTGCAGTAATATTACCTTTCATGGTAAGTAAATACTCTAACATTTGTGATTGCTCTTTATTAAAGGAAATACCTGAACTTTCTTTTATACTATGAATCAAATATTCTTTTTCCAGCTCTTTTTCTACTTGTACCAACATATACTTTAAAAACAAAGTAGCATTTCCTGTATTTCTGGCATTAACAATATTCTGTTCATATTTTCGCTGAGCAAATGAAACTGCTCTATTAAAAATTATATAAGGATAGCTTTCATGATTTAATAAATACCACATTGAAACCGTTCGACTAGTTCTTCCATTGACATCAAAATATGGATGAATATATACAAAATAAAAATGCATAATTTGAGACTTGATAAAAACATCATCTCATTGTCACAGTCATCTTTATTAGCATATGCAAAAAATTGATCCATATAATCATCTATTCTATCACTATCCATACCCATATAAGGATAAGCATCCAATCTGTTTCCCTTTAAAATATAGACAGGCGCACTACGATAATACTCTCCCATTCTCACTCTATCTCGCTCTAATAAAATACCATCACTAAGTATGTCATATAACCGACGTAAATTATTCTTATTTATATCACTATTATTCAAAATATATTGGTACCCATGAAATAAATTAATAATTCTTTTTCTTTCTCTTTCTGAAATAGGAGATTTAATTTTTTTGATTACTTCATCAATAACAGATAAATCATCTTTTATTCCTTCAATAGTATTATTAGCCTTTATTTCTTGACTCATCATCATCTTTTTTGCAAATTTCAAACTTTTCATATAATCTTGGCCATCTAAAACATTAAGTAATTCTTGTTTATAAAAATCTAAATATTCTTTATTAAAATATAAATATCTCCCATCTTCCATTTTTAATTTAGTATTATTATCTAACATATCTCAATCAACTACTTACTCTTCATTTCTTTCTTTGTTTTCTTTGAATTGTTTTTTATTGTAGAATCATCTATAAACCCAAATAAAAATAATTTGTTAACAATTTCTTGAAACCCTATAGGACCAACTCCTTCTATTTGACCCACATCTTTAAGGGGATAATTAAGTAATTGGTCTATAGTAACTATTTCTCTCATTTTAAGTACTCTAATATATCTCCTAGAAATACCTATTCTACCAATATTATCATCTACACTAAGATAATTTTTTTGTTTTATCTTATTACTTCTTCTTTCATGTTCCAATAAAATATTACCACAAGAAGCCTTGATTACTCCTTGAACCTGTTCAGCTGATAAAACACACTTTCTACTACCACAACTTTTAACCATATGATATCTTCCATCGTTTTGCTTTATCATACGTTTAAATTCGCAATCAGAAATATCTAATCCAATTTTCTCATATGTAGGTGGTACAACGTCAAATATTCCAACTCGTTTACGTAATATCCAAGTATTCTTATCAGAAAGCCCCGCGGCAGCGTCAAGTCTAGTATCAAGAAGTTCTTCCATAAGTTTATCAAAAAGTAATAACTGTTCACCCTTTAAACTAGACACATAACGATAAAACTCATAGTCACTCTCATCATATAAACGTCTCTTTAACTCCAAAATATTTCTTTTCATAACCCACCTCTTAGTGAACAGATTATACCACAAAACAAGAAAAAATGCAATTAAAAGAAAAATTGTTGCAAAAAATAAGACTAAATATTTAGCCTTATACACTTTATATTTTATTTTTTTATTTTATGAATTAATTGCATTAAATAATATACAAATGAAGTTGGATAAACATACTCTCCAATTAACTCTTCTACATACCCATTAAATCCCGTCTTAAATTCATAAATACCATAATCTTTATCGTTTTTATCAAAATTACCTGTTATTCCATAAAAATTATATCTCTTAAAGCCATGTTCTATACCATACTTAATCATTTCCCATTGAATTAAATATTGTGAATTATAAAACATGTACTCTTCATAATTACCACTAGATAAATATATGACTTCTGGATCTGTAAGCATGAACATAGACGCCGATAAGTTAATTACATCTCCATCTTTTGCTCTTATATCTTCTGCCTGCTTAATTCTTTTTTCTATCCCAGCAATAGCCATATCATGAGCTTTTCTTTTTCCATCGTTATATTTTGCCGGTCCTAAAGCCTCTTTTTCTTTTTCTTCTTTTTCCTTATCATTCTCAAGTCTTTCAATATGTTTAACTAAATCTAACTTTGTTAATAAATATTTAATCTCTCCTCTTGGATAAAAAAGATCATACATATCCTCAAAATATTTCAAACTTCTAACGTGAAACCCCTTACGTTTGCCTGTTTCAACCATAATCTTATGAAACATCGGTAATTCTTCCTTATTTAATTCTACAATTTCAATCCCATTCTTTAAAGTTTTTCTAATGGTATTTCTAGTATTTGGTTTCATATTTTTTAAAACTTCATCTTCACTTTTACCAAAGATATCAAGAACATACATCCAACCTACTTGTTCCATATCTTCTTTTTTTACTCTCTTATATCCTAGTTTCTCTAAATAATTTTTAACTTTTCTATTATCAATTCCACCAGAAACAACATTTCCAAAGGTATCCCTTTGAACATTAACAACGTATGGATCAATTCTAAATTGATAGCCATTATTTTTCTTAACATATTTTTTTATATTTTCAGTGAAGAAAGCAAGTAATTCTTGATTATTATAATCAAGTAATAAACCTCGAGGAGCATAAAACTCTTTTTTTCCAAAATGACGAGTAATAGATGTAAACATAGCTGCCGCTACTACTTTCCCTTTATTCTTCACTCCAAGGTATGATACCGTCCAACCAGATTTTTCACGCAATTTTCCAATTTCTGGCGTTTGTAAAAATGTTCTTTCTTCCGATTTGTTCAAATAATTTCTAAATTCTTCTTCTGTTAATTCTAAAAATTCCATTATTATCACTCCACTCTTATTTTATCTCAAAATAATTATATCATGTATTGATAATCTTAAAAAGAATTTTCCTATTTAATTTATTAATAGGTATATATTATGTCAGATTTTGCTCTCTAATTAATATAATATAATGAAAGGAGAGCTTTATATGTACGGATATTATTATTATCAGCCACCAATCTATGGTGCATACCCTGCATATGCCAATAATAACAATAATAATAGTTGGTTTTGGGGTATTATAATTGTACTTTTCATTATATTCTTCTTATTTTGGGGAAATAATAAAGGTTGCACTAGAAACTAAGTATTTCTCTAGTATTACTCTCCGAACAAAAAAGTGGCTCCACAAAAGGCCACTTTATTCTTTTACTTCAAAATCATCTACGCTATCATCATTATTAACTATTTTAGTAATTGCTTCTTCTGCACTCTTTAATTTTTCATCACACTTTTTAGCAAGTACCATAGCTTCATTAAATTCTTTAATAGCGTCATCTAATGGTACATCACCATTTTCAAGTTTCTTCACTATTTCTTCTAATTTTTCTAAATTTTCTTCAAAACTTAATTCCTTTTTTTCATTACTCATACCATGTCTCCTATTTTTTTATATTACTCTTAATATCCTGTAACTCAAAGCGATAAATTTGTTCTACATCAGGATATTTCTCTTTATCAACTTTTCCTAAAAACATTTTTAACGGTCTCACAAATAAAGAACAGTCATCATATAATTGTCTATATATTACAACATCTTCTCCTGTTTCACTATCCTTAGCAAGTCCTAAAACTAAGTAATAATTTCCTTTAAAATGCTTATATATTCTATTTATCTTTAATTCTTGCATACTTCCTCCACTATGGATATTACAGCTCCATCCCTAAGCTGAGTTGTAATGTGATCGCCATTACTTATATCGGATACAAAGTTTACTGCTTTATCTTCTTTTTTAGTAATTGTATATCCTCGCTCTAGAGTAAGTAAAGGACTTAGTGGTTCTAATTTTGAAAGTAGTTGCAAATACTTTTGACCCTTATTATCTAAAATTTTTAAAGGATTTTTTAATATATAACTCTCTCTTATTCTCCTATATTGTTGTTGACGTAAATTAACAAGATTAACTGTGCTAAATTTTAATCTTTCTATTAAAGAATCAAAATTCATTTCTTTTGTTTGATAAATTGCGACTGGGTTCTTAAAAATATAACGATTATTAATTTCATCTAATTTTTGTTTATATAAACTTATTTTATGCTGCATTACTTTGTTTAATCTTATATTTAACTGATTCAAATAATTAATTATATCTTGTCTTTGAGGAACAGAAAGCTCTGCTGCTCCCGTTGGTGTTGGTGCTCTCATATCAGCTACAAAGTCTGCAATCGTAAAATCTATTTCATGTCCTACAGCACTTATAACAGGAATACTACATTCATATATAGCTCTAGCAACTACCTCCTCATTAAAAGCCCATAAATCCTCAATACTTCCGCCACCTCGACCAACTATTAAGGTATCAAGATTATACTCTTCGGCTCTCTTGATTTGTCTTACAATATCATCTTTGGCCATTTCTCCTTGAACTAGTGCCGGAAATAAAATAATTTCAGATAAAGGCCATCTTCTTTTTATTGTAGAGATTATATCCCTAATCGCTGCTCCTGTAGGGGCAGTTATAACACCAATTTTCTCAGGTATTCTAGGAATCTTTTTCTTATGTTGTACTGCAAATAACCCTTCATCCTCTAATTTCTTTTTCAATTGTTCATAAGCAATATATAAATTACCAACACCATCTTCTAGCATTTCACTTACATATATTTGATACCCACCATTAGCCGGATATATACTTACTTTTCCAGTCACTAAAACTTTCATTCCATCTTGAGGCATAAATTTTATTTTACTAGCTGCTGATGCAAACATAACTGCATTAATTCTTGACTCTTCATCTTTTAACGTAAAATAAAAATGTCCTCTCGAATGAGCCTTAAAGTTTGAAATCTCGCCCTTCAAGAACACTTGATCTAAATTAGGATCATTATCTATTTTATATTTTAAATATTTAGTTAACTGTATAACTGTAATATATTTATCTTTCATCTAAATCCTCATTATGATAAATATTATCTAAAACTCCATTAATCATCTTAGTAACAGCTTCATCACTATATTTTTTAGAAAGTTCTACTGCTTCGTTAATAGCAACAATACTTGGTATATCAGTAAAAACAAGTTCATATATTCCAATTGATAGAATAGCTTTATCTACCTTATTTAGTCTTTCTATTTTCCAATCTACTAAATATTTATCAGCTAATTCATCAATTTCCTTTTCTTTTTCAATAACTCCAAAAACAAGCATATTCACAAAGTCATTTTCTACTTCCAATTGTTCATGAATAATACTTTTAATATCATATTCTAATTTAGTTGGTTGCATTATATATACTTGATATAAGCATTTCATGGCAACTTCTCTTAATTCACTTCTATTTTTCATTACAATCACCTACAACAATTTTAACACAGCCTTAAAAAAAATAAAACAAAAAGATAGAAAAACGAGACTTATTTTGTTATAATAAAGCACAGTGATGTGAAATGAGAGATAATTTTGGAATAATAAATTTAGATGAATTACTTTTATATGATTTAAATGAAATTAAGGAATATAAATTATATAGTTTTAACTATCAAGAAAAAAAATATTTTTTTAAGGCTGTATCTAAAATGGATAAATTATACAATGAGTTAATTGGAGAAGCCCTAGCAAAAAAAGTGCACCTTTCTTGTGCCCATTATGATTTAGCTGAATTTAATAATACTATTGGTGTATATAGTGAAAATATTTTTAAACCTAACGACAAATATCTTTCAATGGAAAATATTTTAAAAGCCTATTTTGGAAAAACGTGTAATCTAAGCATTAAAAATAATTTAGAAGATATTTGGATAGCTATAGATAACTACTATCAAAATACTTCTATTAAGCAAACATTAATGACTGAGATTACTGACTTATTTATATTTGATATTTTAATCGGTAATCCAGATAGACATATTGAAAATTATGGTATTTGTGAAAATGAAGATACTATTCATCTTTCTAAAATAATTGATAATGAGAATATGCTTTCTCCTATTTCTATAGTTTCAGCAGGATATTCCATCAGTATAGATGAAAGTGATTATTTCTGTTCTGAAGATAATTTAAATTATAACTATAACACTATAAGTAAATTTCTTTATTATAGTTCAAGGGAATACTTGAATGTCTTAGAAAAAAGACTAGACTTAATCTCAGAAAACGAAATTGAAAATATTTTACAAAGTATTGAGGAAAGACTAAACGCACCTATTATTCCAAATATTAGAAATAATATTAAGAACCGTTTTGAAAAAAACTATTCGATGATCTTTAACACAATTACAAGTTATAAAAATTCTAATAAAATTAAGACATTAAAAAACATTTCAAATTAAAATGAAATGTTTTTATATTTTACTTCTAAAACTAAGTTTTAAACATTTATGATCTTCATTACTTTTATTTTTATATAATTTCTTATTTTTCATTGTCTCTGAATATAACTTTTTAATATATGGTGTTTTATTAGGACTTTTTTCTACTCTTTTAAGACACTTATCGCCTAATTCATAATTTTGTTGGATATAATATTCACGAGCAAAAATAAGCAATATGATATTTTCTTTTTCTGTATCATAGTTCATTTTTTTACAAACATCACTAATACTCATTCCCTGAAAAACTAGATCAGAAACTTCTGCCATATTAGTAATGCCATAATAATCATCTGCACTACTTTTAAACTCATCTTCATCCACTTTAACGCTTGATTTTTTCTCCTCTAAATCAGTATAATCCTCATTTAATGTTTCTATCATTTGTGCAAAATCAAACTCTTCATTATTTTGTTTACTTAATTCTGTTGCCACTAAAAGATAAGAAGAAGCAAGTCTTTTTTTATTTAAATGATAATATCCAAGTCCTAAGCCAGCAAATACAAAAGCTTTTGGAGCACCCAATGCAAGTAGTACTCTATATGTCTTAATAGACTTTTCATAATCTTTATCTCTATATGCCTCTTTTGCCTCTTCTAACATTTTTTTTGAGTCAATAAATTCTTCATACTTAGGTTTATATCTTAATACTACTCTTTTATCTGCTCCAATAGTAAAAGTACTAACACAGCCTGTTCTTTTGGCCGCATTCGCTAAATGAAATCTCTCTTTTCCTGTCAAAGGATCTAAAATCATTATTCCATCTTTTTTTATTTTAGCTAATTTTTTTTTTAAATATTCATCGTAGTCTTTCATCATAAATATTCCCCCAATAAAATTACATATATAATACACCAATTTTATATAAATTTAAATAACTTTTACTTATTTTTCCTTCATTTCTTGTTTTAAAGTATACAAAAAGTTAATAGCATCCATCGGTGTCATCTCTAGTGGATTGGCCTTCTTAATTTTTTCTACAATAGGATCTGTAGTTGCAGCTTTATCATTATTTATATCATCAAAAAGACTAGTTTGTGTAAAATGTTGTTCCTTCTTATCTTGTTTTTCATATACTTTTAAAATCTCTTCACTTCGTTTTATAAGCGATTTAGGAAGTCCCGCTAGTCCTGCCACATGTATACCATAACTCTTGTCTACAGCTCCCGCTTTTACCTTATGCAAAAATGTAATTTTTCCATCTTCTTCTATTGCTGAAACATGTACATTTTTTAAATGTTTTAAATCTTTATCAAGTGCCGTAAGTTCATGATAATGTGTTGAAAACATAGTTTTAGCACCTATTTCATCATGAATATATTCAAGAATCGATTGTGCTAAAGCCATTCCATCATATGTTGCAGTTCCTCTTCCTAATTCATCAAAAAGAATTAAACTATCTTTAGTTGCTTCACTGATAGCGTACTGAGCTTCTTTCATCTCAACCATGAAAGTAGATTCTCCACTAACTAAGTCATCACTCGCTCCAATTCGTGTAAAAATCTTATCAAATATTGGCATCATACAACTCTTACAAGGAACAAAAGAACCTATCTGAGCCATTATAATAGTAATAGCGCATTGTCTCATATAAGTAGACTTTCCTGCCATATTAGGTCCAGTAATAAGTAAAATATCAGTATTCTTATCCATAATAATATCATTAGCGATATATTTATCTTTCATAACCTTTTCAACCACAGGATGTCTACAATCAATAAACTTAATACATTTTTCAGAAACTAATTGGGGTCGTACAAACTTATTTTGATCAGCAACAATTGAAAATGATTGTAACATATCAACTTCACTAATTACTTTGGCAATTCTTTGAAGATTCCCAATATATCTTTTTACAACTTCTCGAATATCCATAAACAATTTATATTCAAGATTAAATATTTTTTCTTCCGCTCCTAATATAATATTTTCTTTTTCTTTAAGAAGTGGAGTCGTAAATCTTTCACAGTTAGCTAAAGTTTGTTTTCTATCCCAACCAAACTCATCTTTAATCAAGGATATATTTCCCTTGCTAACTTCTATATAATAACCAAATACTTTGTTATAACCAACTTTTAAATTCTTTATACCAGTTCTTTCTTTTTCCTCTTTTTCTAAAGTTAAAATAAAATCTTTTGAACCACTTCTAATACTTCTAAGTTCATCAAGTTCACTATTATAAAGTGGTTTAATTAATCCTCCCTCATGAACTGTAAAAGGAGCATCTTCTTTAATAGACTTTTCTAGCAAAGAATATACTTCATCAAGAGTCTCTAATTCTTTATCATACTTTAACTCCAAAAGTATTTCTTTTATCCTTGGTAAATGGGCAAGTGAAGACTTTAATTGTAATAAATCCTTGGCATTTAAATTACCATAACTAATTCTTCCAGCTAGTCTTTCTAAGTCATAAACTTCACTAAGCTCTTTCATTAAATCATCTCTTAAGATAAATTCAGTAGATAATTTTTGAACAAAGTCATATCTTCTTTCTAACTCTTTCTTAGAAGTTAAGGGATTTTCTATATTATACTTCAAAAATCTTGATCCCATTGCAGTCTTATTTTTATCAAGCAACCATAAAAGACTATACATTCTATCTCTATTACGTAACGTTTCAGTAAGTTCTAGATTACGTTTTGTATTTCCATCAAATAATAAGTGATCATTACTACGAATTACTTCTACTCTTTGTAGATGTGTTAATTCTTTTTTCTTAGTATCAATGATATAAGAAAGTAAGTGTTTAATAGTTATTATTATTCTTTCATCTTCTACTCCACTATAAATATAAGAATATAACTCGTTTTCACATAGTTCTTTAGTAATAGTAACTAATACTCCATAATTAGTTCTTAATGTATTAACTAAGTTTCTATCTATTTGATCATTAACTATAACTTCACTAAATCCATTTCTCACAACTTCTCTAATAACACTATAGTCATCTCTTTCTACAACTAAAGCATAGAACTCTCCTGTAGATATATCAGTATAACTTATTCCATAACAATAGTTAAAATCATATATATTTGCAATATAATTATTACTCTTAGCATCAACTCTATCATCAAGTCTAGTTCCGCGAGTTACAACTTGTATTACATCTCTTTTAACCATTCCTTTAGTAAGTTTAGGATCCTCTAACTGTTCACAAATCGCAACTTTATATCCCTTTTCAATTAATTGATCTACATACGTTGCATATGCATGATGTGGTATTCCACACATTGGAACCCTCTCTTCTAATCCTGCCTGCTTTCCTGTCAGAGTAAGCTCAAGTTCACGACTCGCAATAATCGCATCATCAAAAAACATTTCATAAAAATCACCCAGCCTAAAAAAGATAATAGTATCTTCATAATTATCTTTTATTGACATATATTGAGCCATCATTGGACTAAGTTTACTACGATCTACTTCTGATCTACGCATAATATCACCACTACTTCGCAAAACTTATTATACCAGTTTTTTTCCATAAACAAAAGAGGATTTGACATTATTTTGCCAATTCCTCTAATACTTGTTTGAAGTTTTTTGCCTCTATTATTTTAATTTTATAATTGTTTTTCTTTTTTTCTTTTACTGCTTCTTTATAATTATTACCAGAAGGTGCAATAAATATTTGAGCCTTATTTTTAACTGCTCCTCTAAGTTTATATTTAACTCCATCTATTTCTCCGACTTCTCCATCTTCACTAATAGTACCTGTTCCAACTATTTTTCGTCCTCTAGTTATATCTTTATTTATTAACTGACTATAGATTTCAAGACTCATCATTAATCCTCCTGAAGGACCACCTTCAGAATTTCTAAACTTGATATCTACCTTAGGACTTACCTCATAATTTTTATCAAGCATAATACTTACACCCATATAAATAACATTTTCCTTTGCATCTTTATATAGTTTAGCACTCTTCGTCTTTTTTTTACCATTTTCCTCCACTTTTACACTCAAAACTTCTCCACTACTTTTAGTATTAATATATTCTCGCAATGAAGAAAAGGTTTGAAAACCTTTACCATCAACTTCTAGTACTTTATCCCCAACTTTTAAATCTGTAACGGCATCTTTAGAAATATAGTAAACATATAATGATTGACTTTTTACTTTAATCTCTTTATTGGCATTCGTATAGGCAACATATTTGGCATTATTATTAGCTTGATTAAGCAACAAATTATTTCTAAATTCAATATCTTCTGAACTTTCACTTTCATCATATTTGTAGTCACTTGTACTTTCTCTTTCAAATGATGGAACTATATAACTAAGTAAATAAGTATAAATCGTCCCTTTCAATTCTGATACATAAGCTAAATTAAAACTACCACTCTTCTTCCGTGCTCCAGTAACGTGTACTCTATCAGTAGCACTAATAATTCCTCCTCCTGTAATTACATAACAATCAACAGGAAATCTTGTAATAAATATTAATAAGAAAATAATTAATAAAAACTTCCATTCTCTTTGAATAAAATCTTTTATTTTTTTATATATTGTATTAACCATAATAATCAGCCTCTATCAAACATTATAGCAAAAAGGAGCCCATTATGACTACTAACTTGAAAAAAATAGTAAATAATATTCCACTTTTATTTTTAATTATCATTTTTTTTGCGTTATTAAAAGATGCTGATTTAGTGTTAAAATCTAGTATTAATGCCGCAACTTTATTTTTTACCAAATTATTTCCCTGTATGTTTATATTTTACACTTTACAGGATTTATTACTTAATTATGGTATCTTAAAACTTTTTATAAAGTTCTTTAGTCCATTGTCAAAAAAACTATTTCATCTTGATGCCTGTAGTTCTTATATAATATTTATGAGTATGTTAACAGGATTCCCTAGTGGTAGTAAATATATTACAGACTTTTATAATAAAAAATATATTGATCGTAATACCGCTAACTATCTTTTAACATTTACCCACTTTTCTAATCCCCTTTTCATACTAGGAACAGTATCCATAATTACTACTAAAAACATGGCTTTAATTATTCTGCTAAGTCATTTTTTGAGTAACTTTGTAGTAGCTTTTTTTACAAGACCCAAGTTATATATTGAAAAAAGCATCCCTCAAACTCGTGAAAAGAAAAGTCTTACTACCTGTTTAAATGACTCCTTTCAAAATACTTTTTCTATTGTTAAAATAGTCTTTTGTACGACAATCTTTTTTGTAGTTATAATAACTCTCTTTACTTCTTTTATTCCTAATACCTATTTGAAAACTATTCTCTTTGGCTTATTTGATTTAACAAAAGGAGTTACTGAAGTTAACAAATTATCTCTAACTATGTACCAAAAGGGAATTTTAATATGTAGTTTTATTTCTTTAGGAGGAGTAAGTGTTCATATGCAAGTTCAAAGCATTATCGCACAAAAAAAGCTATCATATCCTGCTTTTCTTAAAGGACGAATAGCTTCCACTGGTATTAATCTTTTACTCTACACTATATTATGCTCCTGCATTCTTTAAATAGTTTATAGGCGCTACAATATTAATATGATATTTAGTTCCAAGTTCACTATGATATATTGGAATATCAAGTCTAAACATTGTATCAGTCGCTTTTAAAGAGACATAAGCAAAACGAATATCACTATATTTTACTTTAGTACTACCACTTCCATTAACATCTACATCAAAAACAGAAGTACTAGTTTCTAAATTATATCGTACATTTTGACTTACATATGTATCCCCATTCTTTGCAATATCAGGATATATAATATAGTTTTTTGTATTTCCCCTTACTACCTGTAATAACTTCACAGTTGACCCATCAAGAAAAGGTTTATTAAAGGTCAGTTCTGCACTCCAAGTCTCAGTAGTGTCACTAGACGCTTTTCCAGTAGGTTCTAATACCTTAACACCAGCTAAGTCATTATATATGATATCACTTTGTATAACCTTTGTAATTACATTTTTATAGCTAATAATAGTTTTCTTTGTATCTTCTAACTGCTCTTTTGTTTTATAGTTCATAACTGTATTAAGAAGCGCTATTACAATAACAGATACAATAGCAAAACATAAAATTAGTTCAATTATTGTCATACCCTTATTATTTACTTTACCTAATTTCTTCTTCATTATCTAACCTCAATATTTGCATAAGTATAATAGTATGCATCTTCCTTATCAGAATCTACATTATCATGTTTTATTTCTACAATTATTCGATAATATCCAGTCTTACTTGCTGCACTATTAGTAAATGTTGGCATATAGTTTACATATAATTCGAAAGCCCTTGAAATATCATCACTCTCATCTGTTTTTATTTTGCTTTTAAGACTTGTAGTATCATACTTTGTAAGATAAACTCTCGTAATATTAGCTTCATCCATAAAACTTTGACAATATTGTTTATTATTAAATGTATTATTTGTAGTCAACATAGTACATAATTCATTAGGTGAAGGATTAGTAATATCATCATCTTGAGCCGCTCCATTATCATCAAAAATAACATACTCTCTTCCACTTAATTTTGCAAAAATATTATCTTTTAGTGGATCAACCGTTATCATTTCTCTTAAATAATGAGCAATATATTTTGAATCAAGATCATCATAATTCTCATATCGTTCATATTTAGCGATAAAGGGAAAATAATTTTCAAAAATCATTACGAACAATACTACTACAAAAATTGCCCCTATTAGTGTTTCTACTAGAGCAAACCCTTTTATATTTTTAACTTTTTTCATAACAACCTCTTTTCCTTCTTGCTATTATCTAAAATTTATTATATACTAATTTATAGTAAAATACCATACCAAAGTTAAAGTTTAGAAAAGGGGCTGAGATTATATGGTAACATTTGATTTTGCAAAAACTCCTATCACAAAGATAGTAGATGCAATTATAATCAATTCATCAAAAAGTGGTAGTTCGGATATTCATTTTGACCCTCGTGAAGATGGATTAATAGTTCGAATTCGTGTTGATGGTGATTTGATGGATTATACTTTTATTCCAAAAGTTTATGAAAGAAACTTAACTACTCGTCTAAAATTGATGGCTGGAATGAACATTACTGAAAGTCGTCTACCACAAGATGGTGCAATTAAGGGTAAATTTGATGGTAAGGACTTAGATATGCGTGTTTCTAGTCTACCAACTAACGAGGGTGAAAAAATAGTTATTCGTATTCTAGACTATAGTAGAAGTTTATCAGGTATTGATAAATTAGGTTTTAATAGTACAAATTTTGCCAAACTTAAAAATATGATAGCTGCCCCTAATGGTATAATTTTGGTAACTGGTGCAACAGGATCTGGAAAAAGTACCACTACTTATTCTATTTTACAAGTATTAAATAAAGAAAGAACTAATATTATAACAGTCGAAGACCCTATTGAAATGAATATCGAAGGTATGAATCAAGTCCAAGTTAATTCTGAAATCGGTCTAGACTTCGCAACAGTTCTTCGTTCTATTCTCCGTCAAGATCCTAATGTTATTCTTATCGGAGAAATTCGTGATAGTGAAACCGCTAAAATTGCCGTTAGAGCATCTATCACTGGACACTTAGTTTTATCAACACTTCACACCAACAACTCACTCTCAACAATTGAGCGTCTTCTAGATATGGATGTTGAACGTTATCTTTTATCAACTGCTTTAACTGGAATTATTTCTCAACGTCTTGCCAAAACAGTATGTACATCTTGTCGTAAAAAACGTCCTACTACTCCTTATGAGAAAAAAGTCTTTAAACTTGCTTTAAAAAAGGATATTGAGGAAATATATGATGCAAATCATGATGGCTGTCCTAAATGTAATAAAGGTTATCATGGGCGAATTGCTATTCAAGAGGTCTTAGAAATAGATGATGATATTAGAAATATTTTAGCTAATCCAAATGTTAGAAAAGAAGATTTAAAGAGATTGGTTTATGGAAGTGGTAACGTAATTACTCTTCTACAAGATGGCCTACAAAAAATATTAGAAGGCTTTACAACATTTGAAGAAATATATCGTATCATTGAAATCGATAATGATATTAATGATAGCTGTTATGAATCATTTACAAAAGCAGTTACAGAAGAACAAAGGATAGAGCTAGATAAAAAAAGAACAAAGGAATTAAATGAATTAAAGAGATTAGAAAGTGTTTCCGCTACTAAAGTTGCTAACGACACTTCATCAATCGTTGATAAAAAGCAATTAATTCCAACTACTACAATGACTCCATCTAATCCAACCAACATAAATATAAATCCTACATCTGCTCCTATTGTTGTACCACCAAAAGACAGTAAAACAATAGCTACACAAGCAGTTGTAAAAAATGAAGGAAATGTAACACCACTTAATCCAAATAAAGAAAACATAAAGCCTGTACCAACACAACAATCCCAAATAAAGAGTGAAAATAAACCAGTTACACCAACAAAAAAAGAAGCTACACCACCAATTGTTATAACTCCAAAAATAACTCCTACTAATCCAGTTATACCTCAAGTTATAAATACAAAAAAAGAAGTTACACCAATAAGTATAACTCCATTAATGCCAAATAAGAGTGCTTAGCACCTTATTTTTTTATTTTTCTTAAAAGTACAGGCGTTTTAACTTGACTATCCAAAAGTAAGTCATAAAAACTATCTTTCTCTTTTTGATTTAACATCTTTTGATACAAATATATAGCATATAATTTATTATTAATTTTTTCATATTTTTCATTTGGCCTACCATTTAGTGCATACATAAAGTCTCTTTGCCCTTCCCAGGAAAGACTACTAAAATATTCATTTAGTAATAATGCTGTCTTGCGACTTTTACTATGCATCACTTCTTTAAAATCAGTAGGATAATTTCTTTTACAAGGACATAAGCTAAGTATAAATTCCTTATGATTATCTATACATAAATCTACAAACAAATCAGTTGCAGAACATGAATAATGAGCACAAACTAAATCATAATTTCCGATATTCGTATCTTTAGTAATGCTTTTCTTCACTAAATTAACATTATTATGTTTTAAAACTCTTAAAGCCTCATCATAACAAGTTATTCTTCCACTTCCTATTTTCATTTGATAATTATCTATATATTTTCCTAAACTAGGAAACCATCCCGAACCAATCTCCAAAATATTTTTATTTACCCCAAAATTCTTCTTTAAAAGAAGAAAAAAATTATAAAAATCATCCTTATCTTGATTTACCATATTAAAATAAGAAAAAAACTGACTCACCAAATCTGTATTATAAAAAGAATCATCTAAATCACTAACTAATTTAATTAAATCATCCCTATTTAACCATTTATAAATACTTTCTCTAACACTTTTATCTTGACAATATTTTTCATAAAAGCTATAAATATCATCCTTTTCAAAACTATCTTCTACTACAGAACTACTATTACTATTTAAAACACTATTTACTATAGATATAATATCATTCATAATAATCCCCCTTAAAGCAGACATATTATATCACAAAGTATTAAAAAAAGCAAAAGAAATAGTAAAAACTATTTCTTAAGTAAAATATTCATTATCTCTTCATTAATTTCAGGAATTGTTTTAATTTCTCCATCTTTTATACATTCAACTTTATCCCAGCCATATAACTCCGAAAGTTCAATATAAGCTTCTTCGCTTCTCTTTAAATAATTACTATCTTTTTCATGTTCATCTAAAACATCTCTTGTCTTCTCTAATTTCAAACTGTATTCATATGGCATATGTAAAAATATAGTTTTATCTGGTTTTGGAAGACCAAGTAACCAATATTCTAACTTATCAATCCACTGATACATATAAAATCTTTCATCTTTATCTAATATCTTACTTCCTTGATGTGCCATATTAGAAGTTGTATATCTATCTAATATAATATAATAGCCTTCGCTATAGTAATCAAGTACTTTATTAATATTGTATTTTCTATCAGCTGCATAATAAAGAGCTGCTATATAAGGATCTACATTAGTAGCTCCCTCTTTAAAAAAACTCTTACTATGTCTACCAAGGTAACATTCACCAACTATTTCACCAGTTGGACTATCATAAACTGGAAAACTAAGTCGCATACATTTATATCCTTGCTCTTTTAATTTTTTTTCAATAAGTTTTGTTTGGGTTTCTTTTCCAGAACAATCAGTTCCTTCTATAACAATAAACTTACCCTTCATCTTAATCACCTATAATTATTATAGCACTCGAACAAAGTTTTAACAAGTAATATTATTTTCCTCATCAAAATTAAATAAAATAGCTTTACGACTAGCTAAATAATCACACATATGAACAAAATTTTGATATTTTGTTTTAGGCTTTTCCAAAATTTCATTTCCTTGATAATCAGTAGTCCAAGGTCCCATATGTGTCTTTATAACAGAAGATGCTAACTGTACTTCTTCATCACTCATCTTTAATTTATCCTTATTTTCTAATACATAGTTAGCCATTAATATTGGATGATCAAATCTTGTATACTTTTCCTCTTTAAGTCCCCTTTTTAAACCATCATGAAGAATTAAAGACATAATCATAACATCCTTTTCACTTCTTGTATATTTATCTCCAATAGCTGGATCACTAAGTAATTCATAAGCCACTCTAACTGCGGCTTTGGTATGTCTTACTAAACCGCCATCACCTAAAGCATAAGAAGGATGATATTTTCCGGTAGAAGATGCTGCCTCATGAAAAAAATAATCCGGAAGTAATTCAATCATAGTTTTAGCACTTTCCTTAATATTATCATCAACAATATATTCAAGTTCTTTTTCAAACGTTTTAACTTTATCCATCATTTCACCTCAAAAAATTAATAAGGATGCTATTAATAACATACCACTTACTACATGGTATCACTAATTTACCATCTTTTTCAATCAATAATTTATTATTTATTAAATCTTGATAATCAAATTTGCTTTCTAAAGTAACACCATACTTATCAAAGAATTCATCTTTCGAAACTCCAAAACTAGTTCTTAAGCCCAAAATCATTTCATAACTCATCATATCATCAACACTAAGAACTTCCTTAGAAAAATTATAATTACCCTTGATATAAGAGGTAATACTTCTAGAATTAGTAATTCTTTCATTTCCTAAATAACTACTACTAGAAACCCCAAATCCATAATACTCTTCATTTTTCCAATATGCCAAATTATGATGCGAATAGTAACCTTCTTTAGCAAAATTACTAATTTCATAATGTATATATCCAGATTCTTTCAATTTATCAGAAATATTTTTATACATATCAAAATCAATATCTGTAGATATATTTTTAACTTTATCCAAAAAAAGCTTAGTATGGGGCTCTATTATTAAAGAGTAAGTAGAAATATGCTCTACATCTAAATCTAAAATAAAATCCAAATCTTTATTTAACATTTCCATACTCTCTTTTGGAAAAGCATACATTAAATCTATATTAATATTATTAAATCCTAACTTCCTAGCTTCATTAACAATATTTATAGCATGTTTCCTATCAAAATCACGATTTAAAAATTTAAGTATTTCTTGATTCGTACTTTCTAACCCAAAACTTAATCTATTAACACCATATTTCTTAAAAAGTAATAACTTTTCGAAATTAATACTATCAAAATTACACTCTATACTAAATTCAAAAATTTTTTTCTTTTTAAACTTCTGTAAAATTATAAATAACTTCTCTAATTCTTCTACAGAAAGACTACTAGGTGTTCCTCCCCCAATATATAATGTTTCTAACTCTTCCCCTTTATATAAAGTGTCTATCTCTTTTTCTAGAGAATCTAAATATTTTGAGATAAATCTCTTATCATAAAGTACCTTACAAAAATCACAATAACTACATATTTTATTACAAAAAGGAATATGTATATAACAAGATTTAACCACGTCTTCTAACACTTCCATTAAACTGTGAAGTGTTTTCCTTTCTTTCTATATCATTATTAATTACTGAAACTCTTCCGCCTTTTATTTGACCATTATGCTTATTTTCTTTTCTCTTTTGCATTACAAACGCTATAACACTAGCCTGTTCCTGTGTCAAATTATCATCTAATTGTTTAGCTTTATTTTCTTTTAGAAATAGTTTCTTTAAGTTTATAGTTAAGTCTCTTCCAACTGTTGAACTAGATGTAACAATATTTTCAAGTGATAATAGTCTTGCTAAATTTTCATCACTAATATCGCCATTATTATCAACAAAAAGTTCTAATGTTCGCATAATTCTTTTTGCTTTATCAGTTTTATTCTTTTCACTTTTTTCTTGTATCTCTTTTCTTGTCATCTTATTCACCATCCATACTAAGCACACTCATAAATGCTTCCTGCGGTAATTCAACATTACCTATTTGTTTCATTTTTTTCTTTCCTTCTTTTTGTTTTTCTAACAGTTTTTTCTTTCTAGTAATATCTCCACCATAACACTTAGCAAGTACATCTTTTCGTAAAGCTTTAACCGTACTTCGCGCTATAACATGGTTGCCAATAGCAGCTTGTATTGGTATTTCAAATAATTGTCTAGGAATAGTTTCTTTTAGCTTTTCAACAACTCCACGACCTCTACTATAAGCAAAATCTTTATGAACAATAGTACTTAAAGCATCTATTACCTCACCATTAAGTAAAATATCCATTTTTACAAGTTCACTACTTCTATAACCTATAACTTCGTAATCAAAAGAAGCATATCCCTTAGTAGTTGATTTTAATTTATCAAAAAAGTCATATACAATTTCTGCAAGAGGGAGTTCATAATGAATATTAACTCGTGTATCATCAATATATTCCATTGAAATATATTTGCCTCTCTTATCCTGACATAATTCCATAATAGATCCGATATAGCTACTAGGCGTAAAGATACTTGTTTTAATATATGGCTCCAAAGTTTCTTTAATCTTACTCTTATCAGGCATCTTACTAGGTGTATCTATTTCAATAATCTCACCATTCGTAAGAATTACTTGATAAATAACAGAAGGTGCTGTTGTAATAATTTCTATATTAAATTCTCTAGTAATTCTTTCTTTAATAATATCCATATGTAAAAGTCCCAAAAATCCACATCTAAATCCAAAACCCAAAGCACTAGATGTTTCAGGAGAAAACTCTAAAGAAGCATCATTCAATTTTAATTTATTTAAGGCATCACGAAGAGCTTCAAATTTTACACTTTCTACAGGATACAATCCACAAAATACCATAGATTTCATAGGCTTATAACCTGTTAGAGGTGTAGAAGTATAATTTTCAAGAGAAGTTATAGTATCTCCTACTTTTACAGCCCTAATATCCTTAATAGACGCTACTACATGTCCTACCTCACCTGCATTAAGAACTTTTTTAGAAACTTCTTTAGGTGTATTAATGAAGAGCTCTGTCACTACAAATTCTTTTTTGGACTCTATCATATGAATTGTATCTCCTACTTTTAAAGACCCATTCATAATACGAGCAGCAATTATAACACCCCTATAAGAATCAAAGATACTATCAAATATCAAAGCTTGTAATGGTGCAGCTGAAGAACCCTTAGGAGCTGGAATTCTTTTTATGATTGCTTGAACTAAATCTTCTACCCCCTCACCTGTTTTAGCACTTGTGAGTATTACTTCATCCTTAGTAAAGCCAAATATCTTGTTTAACTCTTCCAATACTTTTGGAACATTAGCATTAGGTAAATCAATTTTATTAATAACCGGAATAATCACTAAGTCATTCTCCATCGCTAAAAACATATTGGCAAGTGTCTGCGCTTCTATTCCCTGTGCCGCATCTACTACTAATATTGCCCCATCACAAGATGCAAGACTTCGACTAACCTCATAGGAAAAGTCAACATGTCCCGGAGTATCAATAAGATTAAGCTGATAGCAAGTATTATTATAAGTATAATTCATAGTAGCAGTATTTAATTTAATAGTAATACCACGTTCTCTTTCAATATCCATAGAATCAAGTATCTGTTCTTTAGCTTCTCTTTTGGTAACCGCACCACAGACTTCTAAAATACGATCAGCCAAAGTACTTTTACCATGATCTATATGCGCTATTATGGAAAAATTACGAATATTTTCTTGCTTCATCTTAATCACCTAACTAATATATTAATATATTGCTTTGCCTTCCTTTTTTGTATTTGTAAATTCATCTAATATATTACTATTATAAACTGAAGTTTTCAATTCATCAACTATTTGATACCATTCAAGACCATTATTATTAACATTTTCAGTACAATATGTAGGATTCATATTATAAGCAAGTGACATACTATGATCGTATGAAGGATCAGCCTCACATTTATTTTTTATTCTTAAAAAAACATTAACAAAGTCTACTGCCGCAACATCTAAATTAGGGTATTTCTTTATCTCAAATTCATTAGTATATACATTAGTTCCATATACTCCCCCTAAATTATTATATAAGTGGCAATATTCTGAAGTAGCATGCCCCGTTTCTAATTGAAAAACTGCAAGCATCGTCGCTAAAACATCTGGATCATTTATTTCATTTATATGAGCATATTTTAAGATTACTTTCTCTATTTTTTCTTCAGAATTATTATTTACTTGAATAGGATTAACTAAATATAAATTTTCGGCATAATAATCATAAAGAATATTTATTACATCTCTTTCAAGGTTAGAAGATGTAGAAAACTCACTATAATTAGTAGTTATTAAATTTTCAATAGTATTATCATCAACACCAAAAGTATCCTTATACTGATTAAATAATTCTTCCAACTGTTCTTTTAAACCGATTTTAACATTTTTATTTATTAATCCATCATAATAATCATCTGCTAAAGATGAATCATCTAGTAAAGAGTCAGTCATTTTTTTGTTTGAAACACTATCTTCATCAGTAGATATTGAAACACCATTATTTATTGTTTTATCTATTTGTTTGTCAGAAGATAAAGCAAATTTTAAACCTACCGCTCCAATAGTAAGCGCTATTGCACCACCAATCACTTTGCTCTTATCCAAATGAAATTTGCCAAGAGAAATATTTTTCATAGCTGTTTTCCATAATGCTCTATTAATTTTCTTATTAAAATCAGCAAAAATTTCTTGATTTTTAAATGAATCATAATTTTGTAACACTATTGTATGTCCACTAATAACAATACCCAAATCTTTTAAATTGTGATACAAGAAAGCCCTTTCTATTTTACTCTTATTAATATTATTAATTAAATTATTTATTCTATCAGTATTTTCATATATTTTATTACCGTCTATTTTATTTCTAATATACCAGCCATTTTGATCTATTCCAATATAATATTTATTCATTACTGTCCCTCCAAAAATAAAAGGATGAGTACCTAGTACCCACCCTTAATCACCAATATTATCAAAAATGTTGTTATTAATATCAAACGTTGCAGTAGGTTGTGGCTTATCAACAATATCATCTACTTTAATAGTATTTTTTTCGTAATATTCATTTACTGTTTTATTTAAGTTCTTTTTAAAATCTATTTCTTCCTGATCCTCAAATCCTTTAAAGAAAACCTGCTCTATTTGACTATCATTAAATAAACAAATTTCATTAGAATTAATAATACCTTCAGGATATAAGCATCCAGTATAATCATATATCTTGGTTGTATCATCATTATCTACAGAACAAAATCCTGTAACCATTACACGTTTCGTTCCACCTTTAAGTAAAACAACTGAACCAACTGGTAAAAATTCCTTTTCCATAATATCCCTCCTTAATTCTCACCTAATAAATCATATGTTCTGGAATCATCCTCACTTGTACTAGTATCTTGAACACTCCATGTATCACTGTTATTAGCTTGATTAGTAACTGCCGAATAACTTGGAGCAGTAGTTTGTTCATTAAACAATTCATCACTATTAATTTCATTTTGTTCACTATTAACTACATTGGGTTCGTCATCTGTCCAGAATCTATTTCCATTTGTAAAACTATCTTCATTTGTATCATCAAATTCACTATTTTGTTTGTGATTTTTATAAGCTTTAACACCAACTCCACCAGCAACAGCTGCTCCCAGACCTACTGCAATAGGTATTGGATTAAATCCACTCTTACTACTCTTAGTAGTCGTATCAGCATCAGGTAATGTTGTAGGTGTTGTTGTAGGTTCAGGATCATCGCCAAAAAGATCATTACCAGTTCCTAAACTACCACTATCACCCTTAGTTGATGGTGTTGTATTTTCAACCTTCTCTGGTGTAGCAGGAGTTGTTGTAGGTGTATCAACTGTACCAGTTTCCGCCGGAGCAGTAGAATTATTAGCAACAGGTGTAGTATTTTCCTGTCTATAAACCGTATTTTGAGGTGCTGAATTATTATTGTTATTGTTGTAGTTGTTGTTATCAGAAGGAATATTATTATTACCGTTATTACTATCATTTGGTGTAGTAGGCCCATTAGCCGGTGTATTATTATTTGGTTGTTCTCTATTATTAAGTTCTTCTTCTCTCTTCTTTAACTCTTCTTCCTTCTTAGCAAGTTCTTCCTGTTTCTTAGCTATCTCATCTTGCTGCTTTTTAATTTCCTCTTGCTGCTTTTTAATTTCCTCTTGCTGTTTTTCTACTTCTTCTTGTTCTTTTCTTAATTTTTCTTCCTGATCCTTCAATTTTTCTTCAAATTCTTCAAGCTTTTCTTTTTCTTCTTCATCTGTTTTAATAACATCATTATCTTGTGAATCACTCTTATCTGATGAAGATGGTGAAGTATAAACTGTAGAAACATTACCAGTTTCAGTTCCAGTATTTTTATCTGGTACATTGTTATTCTTAGACTTCGTCCCATTTTTAGTGACAAGAGAAGCACCAATAACGCCACTTTTAATAAGAGATTGAATACTAGCAGCTTCTTTATATTTACCCTGTTTTTTCAAATAACTAACATAATCGTACGGGCTATTAATTCTAGGGGTTGTAGAACCACTAAATTCAAATAAAGGCATTAGAGTAGTAGCATCTGTAGTCGCCTTTGTCATTAAATCCTGAGATTTTTTTATAGCAGCATATAACTCCTCAGCTTTATCATCAAAAGCATTCTGTTTTGCCAAATAACCATTTTCATTGTATTTATAGTCCAAATAATCACCATACCTACAAGAAACATCCTGGGCGCTTGACAAAAATCGCATCATATCCACAAACTTATCATCAATATCGTCAAGTTTATTTATTATCTTTTTCTCAAACTGGGATCTAATATTTTCAACAAGAGTCTCATCATTATAATACGTTTCTTCACTGGCCAATATAATCACTCCTTGCTTCTTTAATAATTTTTTCATCTTCTTGTAAAGACCAATATTTTGGTTCTTTAGATACATCGTTAAATGCAGCGTTTTCTCGAAGGCGGGTACATTCTGCCTCCAATTCTAAAGACTTTTGATCACAAAGCTCTGCAATTTTTTCAATTTCCTTATCCATAGCGTCATCAGTAAACCATTGAGAAAGTTTAGAGAAATGGTCAAGTGTAGGCCTTAATGCAGCGTAAAGCTCCCACATTTTATTAAAAATTACATGAGAACCATCCACAATAAGTGCATCATAAGACTGATCTGCGATTTCAGATAAATCTTTCATAAATTTTTCGACTTCTTCAACATTACTAGCAAATTCTTTTGTAGCCTGTTTATTAGTAGTATGATCTGGTATAGTTAGTTTAACAGTTTTAGTAGGTATTTCAACCCATGTCATCTCTGTTGCCATAAAAATCCAACTCCTTTCTAAAATTGTAGTATGCTATAAACATAAGATATTCTTACACTTATAGCATACTACAACAGTATGCTATATATTTTTTTATAATTATTGTAAATCTTGTTGAGCTTGTGCGTTCTCCATAGCAGAAGCACTTTGAGATTGTGCTGCTTGCATATTTTGACTATGAGTAACGATATTTTGTTCATTAGTTTGAATTAAATTAATGAATTCTTCATAATGTTTCTTTAAACTCTCATAAGCATTTAAAGCAGCTTGAGAAACATCTTGGTTACCACTTACACCAACTGTTTGAATGTTTTCTTGTAATTGGCTAGAAACCTTATCACAATCAGCAAAAACTTCATTGATTGCTCCTCTTGCAGTTTTAATGCGGCTCATTGTATCTTCACTTTGATCATAACTAAATACAGTTGCCATTTAATTCACTCCTTTCAAATTTTATTCTAGTTTTTATTTAAATGCACTCATGCTTTCATCGATTGCATTATTCATTGTAGTATTAGTTTTTTCAACAGCTATTCCTAAATCTCTAATAGCTTGTCCCATACCATCAACAACTGCATATTTTTCTTCAAATAATTGAAAGAATTCTTGTCCAGCTGCATCAGTCCAATATGGTTTTAACTCTTCAACTGCTGATTTAATTTTAGCAAGTTCGCTATCATAAGTATCAGCATTATTAGCTAAACTTTTAGCATTAGCAACTAATCCATTGCTATCCATTATAATTTTTCCCATAATTTCACCATCCTCTCATATTTTCTATCTCTCAATAAGAATATATTTGAATACCGTACCCTCCTATACTCTTACAATATCAGTATAGCATTTTAAATTTTTACTGTAAAGATTTTTATCACTTTTACTAACATTATATGTAAACTATTTGCTAATTGCTTTATTAATTCCATTAAATAAACTACTCATTATATTATCAAACGTCTTTTCTATTAAATTAGACGTCTTTAAGGCTATACTGTTTAAAGCATTATCATACTGTTTATCATTTTTCAAATAATTAGTTGCTTTAATATTTTTTCCTTTTTTTACATCATCTTCAAATTTTGTAATAGCATCATTTGTTAAACTTGTGCGTTTAAAATTACTATATTCATAGTATCCTGAAGCCTGTCCAATATAAATACATAAAAACAAAATAACAAGTGTTACTCCAAAGAATCTAACCAAGTTCTTTTTGTTCATTATTTATGATCACCTCACTTATCACTTCGCTAATAGCAAGTACTGTATTTAATACCTCACTCGTCGTATTTTCACATCCTCCTATTTCTATTAATATAGTATATGGTGAAAAATCCTGATTATAAACTCCATTAACTCCAGCACCACCCTTTTTATAAATTCCTTTACTAAGTCCTGGATATTTTTCTCCTATTTTATTATTAATTTCTTCTGTAAAAGCTAAATTTTTTTGATAATTTACATTTTCTAATCCTATCAAAAAGATAATTTTCGCATAACTTTTATCACCTATTTGAATAGTGGTTTTATCTTTCTTAAGTGAATCTCTATGAAGATCTATAAAATATTTTAGTGAGGGATACTCTTTTTTTACATCCTCCATATAAATTCTACTTGCCTTATAACTAGCGGCATAATTCCAACTATTTAAATTTAATACTTCTCTAATACTTCTTTCTTCTGTAATTGTATTAATATTATTTTTCTGAAATACATCTAACATAATATAATTATTAATAGTAACTGTTGGATTTACTGCATATTCAGCTAAAGTTGTTTTGGCGTATTCTTCTGTCTGGTGAGAATTATAAAGATAAACAAGTGGTTTAACTTCAATTTCTTTTACTGCTTTTTTCTCTTTATTATAAAGTTTTGCAACTTTCATATTTAAAAGATTATATGGCTCAGTAAAACTACTAAACTGTTTTTTTAAAAAGCCACTTCCACTCCTCTTCAAAGAAGCATCTTCCAATAAATAATAAACTAATTCCTTATTATCAATATTAATATTTTGTTTGCAAAGATAATCAAATGAAAAATATAAAGACAATGAAAAAATTATAAATAACAGAAAAAACTTAAAAGAAAATCTTCTTTTTTTCTTAGCTTTAAGCCTCATTTTATTCATTTTATCACCTAAAAATAATATACTAAGCCTTTATGTTTAATTATGTCGTTTTATTATATTTAGACAAAAGAAAAAGACATTAAATGTCTTAATTTAAGAAACTAGGAAAAACATTTATGAATAGGCTGTATAGATATAATGCCAAAGGTTTGCCTAATATAATTATAACTAAAAACTTTTTAAATGAGATATTAGATACACCAGCTACATAGCATAATAAATCATCTGGTGCACCAGGTAAAAATATTCCCCAGAAAAATATTTTTTCAAACTTTTTATTTTTAATATATGAAACGTACTTATTTACAGTCTCTTCCTTAAATAGTTTTAAAACTAACTTAATTCCATATTTTCTAGATAGTAAAAACGCTATGACACTACCTATACAAAGCCCTATGTAATTATATATGAAGCCAGCAAAGCCACCAAAAGCAAGCACTCCTGCAAGACAACTAGCGCCACCTGGTATAACCGGTAAAACAACTTGAATTATTTGAATGAAGATAAATATTATCGGAGCCATAACTCCGTATTCTTTAATATATTTTACTAATTTCTCAGGAGATTCAAACACACCAACTTTTAATGCATAGATTATAAATATGCAAATCAAAATTGTCATAATAATTGTTATTACAGAAAACAGTATCTTTAGTTTACTGTTATTATTACTCTTACTCATATTTTACTCCTCTATCCTACCACTATATACAGTATACCATATATTGTTACATCTACAACTACCATTTGCAAGTCAAACGTCACTATATGATCTTTTGACACTATGTAAAGCCATATTTAGTCCATGCCCAATAAGTAAAGACAATTTATCTATTAAAAAGTCTATTTCTTTAGGCGTAACCATATAATTATAATCAATCGGATTTAAAACTTCAAAAACAAGTCGCTGCAATTCATCTTCACTTAATGTACCAACTATCCCAAGCAAATATTTTTTCTCATCCTTATCTAAATCTTTATCATAGTCCTTATAATCTATCTTAAATTTTAATTTATCTTGTTTATTATTAATATTATTTTTATCATAACTAAACTTTTTTAACATGAAATTAATCGTATCCGCAACTATTATTGAACTGTCTATAATAGTTGGTACTCCAATAACTATAACCGGAACTTTTAATGTTTCTTTATCTATACTGATTCTAGAATTATTAACTCCACTACCAGGTGTAATACCACTATTACTTATCTGAATAGTTTTATTTAATCTATCAATAGAAGAAGTGGCCAAAGCATCGATAACAATAACAAAATTAGGTTTTATATTTTCAACAATTGCTAAAATGCTATCTTTAGTTTCAATACCAGTTTCTCCTGTCACTCCCGGTTTTAAAATACTTACTTCACGGTACCCCTCTTCAACACTACCTAACTTAAATAAATGTCTTGTTACTAATACATGATTTAAACTCTTAGGCCCCAAAGCATCAGGAGTAGATTTTTCATTTCCTAAACCAATAATTAAAACTGAACTATCTTCTTTAATACTATTTTCTTCTAACATCCTTTTTAGAGTATTAACAAATACTTCCTCTACCTTCTTAAAGTTTTGTGAATCACTAATATCTTTAAACGTTACAGTTTTATATATTCCTTCTTTTTTTCTAAAAGTCTTAGCTTCTTCCTGATTATTTATACCTACCTCTTCTACATAAATATCTTTATTTATTACCTTTTTGGTATAATTACTACAGCTCTCCTTCCCCGGAAAATGATCAATAACTAAATCTGTTCTTAGCTCATATTTATCTAAATTTATTTCATGCATGATATCACCTAATATTACTTTTTCCAAAATTTACAATTTTATTTGCATTTTCTACTTTTTTTTGTTAAAATTAATATGTTTAACAAAGTGAGGTGAAAAAGGTGCCAAATATTAAAAGTGCTAAAAAGCGTGTACGTGGAAATGCAAAGAAAGAAGTTGTAAATAATACAATCACTTCTAGCATGAGAACTGCTATTAAGAATTTTGAAAAAAGCGTTAAAGCAGCAGACAAAGATGCAGCAAACAATAATTTAAATATCGCTATTCAAAGAATTGATAAAGCAAGATCTGCTGGTCTTGTTCATTTAAACAAAGCAGCTCGCTTAAAATCTAGATTAACAAAAATGAAAAATGAAATGGAGTAATTTAATTACTCTTTTTTTGTGCCATAATTTATTAACGTAAATATTAAAAAAATAAAAATAAATTATTTCTATAAATAAAAAAATAGGATATAATGGTTTACAGGATGTGATAATGTGAAGAAGGTATTTGGTACAGGCATATTATGTATTTTAATAGGTTTAATTTTTCTATATCAAGAAGAACTTAAAACTCTATATAATAAGTATTTGAATAAAGAAAACTTTAGTATGAAACTTACTGATCACAATGAATACTATAGAGACTATGACTTTGATTTTGTGAAAAGAACAACTAATACTTCTCCTACTTCTAAAAAAGATTTGTATAATATTTATTACTCTGTTTTAAATTCCGGTAAAACATCATTTTCTTTTTACTGCCCCAACAAGTATCAAAATTGTCTTAGTGATGTAAAAGACATCGCTAATGACCAAACACTTTTATCACATATTAATAACTTTGTTCACCCTTTTAATAGTTTTAAAAATATCGAAACAGAATATAATAGCTACGGCAAAATATCTATAAAAATAACTCACACATATGACAGTAATACAATTAATCTTATAAATAATAAAGTATCAGAAATTAAAAATAGTCTTTTGCTACAACCAAATTTGTCAGATGTAGAAAAAATAAAAATTTATCATGATTACATTGTTAACAATAATAAATATGACTCTGATCGTAGTGATAATAACATTATCAAATATAAATCAGACATAGCCTATGGTCCATTATTTGAAGGATATGCTATTTGTGGTGGATATACAGATTTAATGGCTATATTTCTTAATGATATGAACATAAAAAACTATAAGGTATCTAGTGAAAATCATGTTTGGAATGTTCTCTATCTAAATGGCAACTGGTTAAACCTAGACCTAACTTGGGATGATCCTATCACTAATGATGGTACTGATATTATAGAATATAGCTTCTTTCTTATAAATACTAAAAAGTTAGAACAAATAGAAAAGAATCAACACTTATTTGATAAAGAGATTTACAAAGAAATAGCAAATTAATTTGTAAATCTTTTTTTATTTTTAAAATTTTTAGCCATAATATTATTAGGTGATTTTAATGAAAATAAGATTAGGCTATGCCTGCATTTCTAAAACTTTAAGTAATGTAACAACGTCTTCCACAATTACATATACTACCTTTCAAAAAGATAAAGATTATAAAAAAATAGATACTGCTATCAAATCAAACTTAAATGCTTTAAAAGAAATACTAACATATAACATTAAAAATAATATTCATTTCTTTCGCTTATCCTCAAAACTTATTCCATTAGCCACTAAAAGTGATGTTATCTTTGATTATATAGATCCATATAAAGATTATTATAATTCTATCGCCAAAATAATAAAAGATAATAAACTTCGCATTGATTTTCACCCTGATGAGTTTTGTGTCTTAAACAGTACCAAAAGTGAAGTTGTAAAAAATAGTATTGCTATTTTAGAGTACCACTACAACCTTTTAAAGGCTTTAGAAATTAAAAACAAAATTTTAGTTTTACACATTGGTGGAAATACATTCGGTAAGAAAAATTCTATCTCTAGATTTATAAATAATTTTAATACTTTATCTAAAGATATCCAAGAAAGTATTGCAATTGAAAATGATGACAAAATATTTAATATAAGGGATTGCGTATATATAAGTAAAAATATAAATGTTCCTGTGATACTCGATTACCATCACCATATATGTAATCATGATGAATTAGACATCAATGATTACTTAAAAGATATACTATCATCTTGGCATAATACCACCCCTAAAATGCATTTTTCATCACCAAAAAATAAAACAAAAAAAGACTTTAGAAGTCACAATGATTACATAAATGTTGATGCTTTCATCAATTTTATAGACATTCTAAAACCTTTTAATCATGATGTAGATATTATGATAGAAGCCAAAGCCAAAGACGAAGCTTTATTTAGATTAGTAAGAGAACTAAAGTATAAAACAAACTATACATTTATAGATGATACATCATTTGAAGTATAAAAGAGTTAAATAGTAATTTTTTTAACTATCTTAGAAAGCATTTTTTTGCTTTTTAAATATAAACCTGTATATCTTTCATAATATGCCTCTAAAAAACGATTAATTTCTTGAACACTATTATCATTAATCTCTATCTTTGAAATTTTATCAATATCAACATAATAAAGCATTCTAACAAATTTAATAGTTTTAATATCAACCATTACTTCATTTGTATAACAATTTCTGCAAACTAATCCACCCTGATCACTACTTAAAGTAACAATATTTTTATCACTTCCGCATAAACTACAACAATCAATACATGGTCTAACTCCTAAATAATCTAAGCATTTTAACTCTACAATATTAGTAATGATTAATGGATCAAATCCTTCATTAATTTTATCAAGGGCCGCTCTAAGTAACGTAAAAATGCTTTCATCTTCATTTTGTCTATATACCTGTTCCACAAGTTCAAGAAGATAAGTAGCAAATGTAATATTATCTAGGTTAGTTAATATATTATTATATGAATTATTAATATCAACTTCAATCAAAGTAGAAAGTCCATTCTCTTTATAATAAATATGAAAAGTTCCATATATTAGTTTTCTACTAACTCCACGTAACTTACTCTTCATATTTCTACATCCTTTAGACATAATACCAAGTAAACCATATTTAGGAGTCAAAACATTTAATATCTTACTAGATTCACTATAGTTTGTTTCACTAAGAACTATTCCCTCTACTTCTTCAATTTTCATAACTATTCACCATCTTTTATTCTAATATACATTAAATAATATTTAATATCTCCGGTTTCTTTAAATAAATCCCAAGCTATTTCCTTCATAAAAATCACCTCTATTAATATAGTGGTGATTTTACTTATTTTTTATTCATCATCTTTTAAACCTAATTCAAGAAAATATTTTTCTTCATCTCGCCAATTTTTAAGTGTTTTAACATAGGTTTCTAAATAAACCTTTTTACCTAAAAATTCTTCCATATCATGTCTTGCTCTAGTACCTATTTCTTTTAACATTTGACCTCTTTTACCTATTATGATTTTTTTCAAGTTATCACGTTCAACCACAATAAGTACAGAAATATTAACTATATTTTCATCTTCTTCATATTTTTCAGTATAGCAAGTTACTGTATGAGGAACTTCTGCATGTGTTAACATCAATACTTTTTCACGTACAAACTCTGCCATAATAAACCTAAGCGAAACGTTTGTTAACTCCTCTTCAGAAAATATTTTTTCTTCTTCATTTAAATATTTTTTTATTGTACTTATAAGTTCATCAACATTCTTTTTGTTTAAAGCAGAAATTGGAACAACCTCTTCAAACGGATATAAGTCTTTACAATTAACAATCTGCTTAAATATTTCTTCGTTAGACATTCTATCTATTTTATTTAAAATAAGAAAAACATGCGCATCTGTTTTCTTTAATCTTTCAAGTATTTCCATATCTCCTTTGCCAATTCCTGTTTTAGCATCAACTACAAATAAAATAACATCAACATCATCTGTACTTGAATAACTCTTTCTATTCATTAACACTTCTAACTTATTTAAAGGTTTATGAATACCTGGTGTATCAACAAATATAATTTGACTATCATCATCATTATAAATACCATTAATAATATTTCTAGTTGTTCCGGCTTTATCTGAGGTAATAGCTAGCTTCATATCTAAAATAGTATTTAACAAAGTACTTTTCCCAACATTAGGTCTCCCTACTAAACTTACAAATCCTACTTTCATTTTAAATCCTCACTATCAAAAGGATAAGGACACAACTCTTCTACTGTATGTTCAACATATCTTCCGTCAGTAGCATAAGCTCTTATAATAGCATCCTTAGAAAATAATTCAATAATCATTTGACGACATACAAAGCAAGGCATTCCTATCTCTCCACTCGATACCATAACATTAATTTCTTTAAAGTCGCCTTTTTTATATCCCGCACTTAATGCACTAAAAATTGCCACTCTCTCAGCACAAGCCCCTGCTCTATAGCTTGCATCCTCTACATTAATACCAGAAAACTCAGCCCCATCATTCATCACAACAATGGATGCTACCGGGAAGTTAGAATATGGACTATAACTATTATTTAAAAGTTTCAACAATTTATCCTTCATTTTTATTACCTCTCTTTATATCAAATTCTGCTAACACTTCTTCTTGTTTTCCAAACATAACTTTTTCTTCTTCTTTTGTTTGATGATCATATCCAAGCAAATGATAAAAACCATGAACTGCTAAAAATGCTAATTCTCGTTTAAAAGAATGACCATACTCTTCGGCTTGTAATTTAGCCCTTGGAATACTTATATATATATCACCAAGCATTCTCATATCACTACCATTTAAAACTAAATCATCATCTTCTAACGCAAAAGTTATAACATCAGTTTCTCTATCAATACCTCTATATAATTTATTAAGATTATGTATATATGAGTTATCAACAAAAATAACATCAAAACTAGTATCTACTAAGCCTTCTTTATCCATGGCATATAACAATACCTTTTCTAATAAATCTACCTCTTCTATATCTTCTTCTACTAAATTATTAAATTCTATTTTATTCATTTAAACCACCTACCAAATAATTGCAATTACACATAACAATATTATAACTGATAATATATTTAAAAACCACTCACTTTTACAAAAACTTGGTAATTTTGTACTGAATTTATGTCCATAATGATAACATAAATATCCAATATAGCCGCCAAGTGTGTTTAAGAGGATATCATCTACATCAAAAACTCTTCCTATCATCATTTGAACGCACTCTATTGTAAGTGACGCCAACAAAGTTAAAAAAACTATTAATTTTCCTTTTTCTGGCTTAAGAGTATAAGACGCAAAAAAACCATAAGGTAAAAAAAGAATCAAATTTCCAAGAACATTTTTAATAAATAATCTACTTCCAAACCTATATCTTAACATCTCTTTAAAAGGAATAAAATTATTACTTGACCAATTCACAACATCTTGACTTGTTACAACTTGGAATAACATTAAGACATAAATAATCATACTAAGCATTAATAATTCTTTATATAGTGAGAAATGTTCATTATTTTTTACTAAATAACATATTCTAACTGATACAATAATGACAATAGATACTATTACCATAGGCCATGTCATATCGATAACACCTGCTATTGTCTTTGTTATTCCTTGCATCCTAATCACCCTCTATTTTTAACTCCTTTGATATTTTCTTATAATCTGTTATATTTTCGCGTACTTTAAAAAATATCTCTACTATTATTTTACTATTTTTTAGGGCCTTTTTCAAAACTTTTTTACTTAAAATCATACTTTGTTCATCCAGACGATCTTCTAATTTCTTTGTAGCTAATTTTATCGCCTCAGAAGAAGAGTTATCCATGTTATACTCTTTATCTATAATTTCAATCTCATGTTTAGTTTCTAATACTAACTTTATAGGTATTAAATTATTTTCAAGTATTGGACTATCTTCACTAATATAGGACCTATTATCCTTACTAAATGGAACAGATATCTTTTTATTAGCAATTCTAAGTGTTAAAGCCTTACTCGTTTTGCCAGTTTTTTTCTCTTCATAATATTTCTTTGGTAATTCTACTGTAACACTATACCATACTTCTCCATATACTTTTCCTTCTGCTTTTACTTTACTAACTTCATCCTCTTTATTTTTTATTGTTCCACTGACAATAGTATCCCCTTTTCTTACATACTCATACTTTTTTCTGACAATTTCACCAGTCTCAGCCTCAATATTTAAAATCATCGCATCCTTTTTAGCAACTATATCACGTACTTCATTATCCACTTTATTATCTTTAATTAATCTTTCCTCTACATTTACAATATAACGAGTACCAATTCTATCTATTTCAAGCCATTCTATTTTATCCTTTTCTTTTTCTAATATCTTATTTCTTATCTCTTCTTTTTTAGCATATGAAACCCTAAACTTATATTTAGAAATTCCAAACTCTTTCAAATCATTTTCAACAAGTTCTCTCATTTCTTCTTTTGAATGTATAACATCTATAAAAAAAATAAAATGAGAAAGAATAATCATAAGACCTAATGTTAAAAATAAAAAGAATAAAATATATTTATATTTTAAAAGTAAATATCTTAGTTTTGCCACTCCGAATCTATTAACTATTTTAATGTTGTAACTCGTCTTCATTTTTAGTATTTTAGCATAATCTACTTCATCCACTGTAAGACTAATCCCATCATGATCTTCTATTATATTGTATAATTTAATTTTTTTAACTATCAAATGTCTTAAAAAGTACTTGGGATCTTTTCCCGTTATTTTTATCCTATATTTATTAGTCATCTAATTCAACCCTTAAAATATTACCTATTATAAGTACTTCTTGATCAAGTAATTTATTTAGTTTTAAATTATTACCTATGATTTTTATTTTATCATTACCCTTTGTAAGACTTATTTCTTTATCTGTAATATCCCTTATCCTATCATAATTTAAAACATTAACTCTATTTTTTAAAAGTGTAATTTTAAGTTCTGTCTCATTTATATATTCTCTTATATTTCTAAACATCTTATCACCAATACATTATATGAAAAAAGATGACTAATTAGTCATCTAAGAAAGTCTAGATTTTATTTTAGAACTAACTACTCCCATATCAAAGCATCCTTTTACTTTAGGGCTAACCATACTCATAACTTTACCCATATCTTTCATACCTTGAGGAGCTAGTTCTACAAACGCTTCATCTATAATTTTATCTACTTCTTCTTCACTTAATTGCTCCGGTAAATATCTTTTTAGGATATTTATTTCATTTTCAGTCTTAGAAACTAAGTCTTCTCTACCACCTTTTTTAAATTCAGCAATAGAATCATTACGTGATTTTATTTCTTTAGCAATGACTTCTATTAATAATTGATCATCTACTTCTTTCTTTTGATCTATTCTAATTTTATCCATTGCTCCTTTTGCCATTCTAAGTACAGATAATTCTTCTTTGTTCTTTTCTTTCATCGCTTTTATCATATCTTGTTGAAATTTTTCTAACATATATTATCACTCCCACAAACATTTTATCAAATTATATCCATAAAGTCCATTTATTCGAAAAAAAAAGAGACTAATTAGTCTCTATCTCTGTTAGCTTTATTTCTTTTTCTTGAGTTCTTAATGCCCTCTTTTTTAGCTGCTCTTCTACGTACACCTGGTTTATCATAACATTCTCTTTTTTTGCACTCAGAAGGGACACCGTCTCTCGCTACTTTTTGTTTAAACTTTCTTAGAGCCATATCTAAGTTTCCGTTCTTAACTGTTACTTGCGTCATTCAAATTTCCCTCCCTTCATCTCTAACTAAAATGAATTATATCATAACATATAATATTTTTTCAACATAAATCGCTATTTTTTTTATATTTTTTATATATTTCTTAAAAAATAACCAAATATCTTCCCTAAATTGTATGAAATTACCAGAAAATAACCACAAAAAACGTAAAAAATAAGGTAAATAATGAATTTTTTTATTCTAATGGACATAATTTATCATCATGTACTCTTCTAATAGCAGAACCTACTCCAATACCAGCATCTATTAACACCTTGATTACATTTGTGAATGCGTTAATTATTGTTCCAGAAACACTTGCTCCGCCAATAACTTCTTCTAACTTTTCATCACTTATTCTATTCATCACTACATTTTTTAGGATGTGTATATCCTTCAAATACTCCTGAAACAAATATCGTCACAGCCGCAATCAAAGCACCTATCCATCCATATCCTCCTCCTTTAATATTTTCTAGTTTAGCATCGTCTATTTTTACCATCATATCAATCCTCCCAACAATCAAAAAATACCTCTAAAAAAGTTGCCTTTTTATCATACATACTTACCTTGATTTTTTCTTCTTTAAAATTATGTCTAAATTTTATTAAAACCTGCTTATAATCATCATATCCTTCTCTAACTGCAACAATACTAATTTTTTCCTTCCTTTCAAAAGTATATACATAGTGATTTTGTTCTAATGCTTTAACATCTTTTTCATTTAAAAAAATTGCATATACCTTATCTACTACCTTAACACCATCATAAACATTATAAGTATTTATATAAGTAGTAAATGTTTTTAATAAAACTACCACAGTAATTACTAAGAATAAAAAGTTAGTTATCATATCAAATATATAATTATCATACTTCATCCGATATACCACCATCTTCTAATTTTAAAGTCCTACTATATAAATCCATATTCCCCATTCTATGACTAATAACAATAACTGTTTTTTCTTTCAAATAACTAAATATTTTTTCTAAAATTTGTCTTTCTTCTAAAACATCTATTTGACTAAAGGCCTCATCAAAAATATAGATGGAACTATTTTTACAAAGAGCACGCGATAAGATAATCTTTTGCCTTTCACCACCACTCACATTATAATTATCATTTTCTATCATCTCTAAATCTCCATGTCTTTTTTTCGCAATTACTTTATCTAATAAGGTAATATTATAAATCTGTTCTAGATTATCTGCTGCTATATTTTCATAAAGAACTACATTATCCTTAATCGTCCCATAAAAAAGACTTTCATTTTGTCCAACATACATAACCTCATTTCTTAAAACTCCTAAATGATAATGATTTATGTCAATATTATCAATAGTAATAGCTCCATAATTAACATCTATATAAGATAAAAGCATTTTCATTAAAGTACTTTTTCCACTTCCACTTTCCCCATAGAAAAATATCTTTTCTTTTGGATATATTTTTAAATTAAGATTCTTAAATAAGGTATGAGTATTTAAAGAATAATTTAAGTTTTTAAATTCTATTGTCCCGTTAACCTTTCTTTCTTTAAAATAATTACTACAACTAAAATTATCCTCTCTAATCATAAATAAATTGTCTATCCTTTCACGGGATAATTTATACTGATTAAAATCACTAACCACTTTCAAAATATTAGAAAATGATATAAAAAAGTAACTTAAAATATTTTGCAAAATTAATACAAGACCAATACTACATTTAAAACTAATAACATTTAGGCTTGCTATTAAATAAAATAAAACATCAAAAACATCTTTTATTATTTCCTGTATAGTATTCATAAAAAGTAAATTATTATTAACTAGATAAGAGCTTTCTAATAACCTTTTATACCTAGCATAAAACATACTAACCCTTCTAGGTTCCAAGTGTAAATTTTTAATAGTAGTAATTTTTTCTAAATTTTCAATAAATAAAGAATTAATTTTATCTTCTTCTAAAAGATAATTACTTAAATATCGTCTTTTCTTTTGACTATTAAAAATAGCTATCAATATAAAGAGCACTATTACGCCTACAAGTAAAAAGAAAACTTCTAAATTAACTTTAAAAAGCATTATTAAGAATACATTAACAACTAAAACGTCAGTAAAAATAGTAACTAATAACTTAGTCAAAAAACTTTTTACTATCCCCAAATCCCCCATTCTTGACACTATTTCTCCAGTTGTACGATTCTTATAATACATATAAGGAAGCAATAACAGTTTGTTATAAAACTTTTTCGTCATATATTCATCCATTAAAATACTAAACTTGCTGCTGACAAGATTGCGGAAAAGAAAGAGTATTTCTTTAAAGACATAAATAACTAAAACTAACATTGATATTTTTAAAACATTATTTTCTATACCATAGTTAATAGCGTTATTCAGTAAAAAACTAAAATGAAAGCCACAAACAATACTTAGAAAAAAACTTAAAAGAGAAAATATAACTATATATACCAAATAAGTGATATTACTTTTAGAAAAATTCTTAAACCACATTTTAACATATTTTTTAACTCTAATATTTGGTAAAGTATCTATTGGTTTTAATATTATATAATTATTACTGCTCATCAAACTAAATTCCGCAAATGTCAGTATTCTCTTTCCCTTTGCTGGATCCATAATCATAACTTTTTTCTTAATGTTATCTATCTTATAAATAACCACAAAATGTTTTAGATTCTTATTTAGAATAACATGACTTATAATTGGTAAATCAAGTGATGAAATATCAGTTAGTTCTCCTCTTACTCCATATGCCGAAAAGCCAATTTCTTGAGCCGTATGAACCAAATTGTAAGCACTAACACCATTTCTATCAGTAGCAGTCATTTCCCTTAAATACTCAATTGGTAGATTGCCACCATAATGTCTAATTACTGACAATAAACAACAAACTCCACAATCCATACTTCCATTCTGTCTTACAACTTTCACCCCATTAGCCTCCTCATATGTATTATTATGAAAAAAACTAATGAAAACAAAAAAATCTGCTATTTACGAGCAGATTTTTCCATCCTATAAAATTTAACACGTCTTACTATTTTAAATAAAACAACCCAAGCAAACATTACCACTAAAATAAGTAAGAAAATATGTTTATGATACATAGTATGAATAGTTCTTGTGATAGGATTAGAAATTTTTACAAATTTACCATATAAAGTGATATTATTAGTTAATCTCGTTCCATTTTTATACTTAGTTTTAAAATTACTATCTAAATACCATCCATCAAAGTTATATCCCTCATAATATTCCACTTTTTCACTGTCATATTTTTCATCATATTCTACTGTTTTACTACCAGGCTTTACATATTCAAAAGGGGCCTCACCAACAATTTCATAATTAACTACTACATTTCCTCGTTTTATATTAAATACTACCCTAGCCTTATAATCCTTATCAGTATTTAAAATACTGTTATCGGCTAGTGCCCCAACAAGTTCCACTTCATTAACCTCTGACTTTAATGAATCATCATCAACAGTATAACTAGCGTTAATTACAACACTTCCACCTGCCGGAATCAAATCTATTTTAACCATAGATTTACTCATAATATTGTAATCATTTGACTCTACAAATTTTGTTTTTGAATTATAATCCTTAACCATTACATCTTTAATTGGATATGTAGCAGTGTTAGTAACTGTAATTTTAAAGTTAACAACTTCCCCCTTTTTATAAGACGATTGCTTATTAACTATTTCTTCTACTATAGTAGGTTCAAAAATTCCACCATTTAGTGCCCATTCTCCATAAATAACTACATCACTATCTGGCATTGTAAAACTTTTTTCGCTATACCAACCTAAGAATTTGTAACCTGCTGCTACAGGATCTTTAGAAACACTAACTTTATCACCTGGATAATAGTTTGCACCAACTGGTAATAAACTAGACCAATTACTAGGAATATTAATTCCTTGAAACTTATATGAAACTTTATACGAAATTCTTTCAAATTTACCTACTAATACTACATCAGCAGCTGGCATTTCAAAATCATTATCAGTACTTATAGTAACATTACCACTTTGAACATTCCATCCCAAAAATCTATATCCATCGACTACATCACCATTCTTAAGTGAATTAACATTAACAACTTCACCAGTATAATACTTTGTATCAGCCGGTTTCGTATAAGAGTTAGGCATATTTCCATCCACTTTATAACTAACTGTATATGTACTATCTTTAGTAAAACTACCCTTTAAAACTACATTCTTATTTGGCATCACAAAACTACCATTATTAATTGAAACATCATCACTAGTCCAGCCACTAAATTTATACCCTAAAACTTTAACTTCATTAAGTACTGAAACTATACTATTAGCTGTATAACTTGTTAAACTGCTGACATCTGGAGCACCTTTTGGTATATCTCCTGTATATTCATATTTAACGTTATATAGAGTAGCATTTTCTTCTCCCATAAATACATGTACTGTATTAGATTTAGAAGTCAAAAATCTTTCTCCTGCAGTTGCGCTATTATAAAAATCTCTTCTTACTTCAACATAAGCAGTATTAGGATCATCTACAGTACTAGGAGTATGTGTAATAATTCCCACCGTAAGACTACATCCAGCCATCAAATTTTTTACCTTATAACTAACTACTCCAGTATTAGTATCATATTTTAATCCATTAACACCATCTACTACATATCCAGCACAACTAGAACCATCACTTCTCTTAACCGCACCAATACTCCCATCATTAGTTTCAACAAATCCTTTAAAAGTTAAGCCATAAGGTATTCTGTCCTCCACTAAAATAACATCACTAGAAATTTTAGAAATCTGTGTATCACTAGATTCCACAGCATCATAATCCTTACCATCATAATTAACAGTAAGATAATATGTTAAGTCAGAATCTTTCTGAACTTCTTGACCATTTTCCAGGGGATCAGCAAAAGACTTAGAACCAAATATAAACATTAATCCACAAATAAGAATGACTAAAATAACGCTAAAAATTACTTTTTTCTTCATATTTCTCACCTCTATTATTACCTACAATAATTTCAGTTCCAATCGTATTTACCTATTACATTAAATATATTCAAAACTTTGATATATTGTATCTACTATTTTTACTATATACTCTTACCATACGATTACATTATAAAATAAAATAGTATTAACAGCAACTATTTTATCTAAAAATATTAAAAATCCACTTGTCAAAATTATTTTTTTGTTGTATACTTAAGAAGTCTTAGTTGTTCACGTAGCTCAGCTGGATAGAGCAATCGCCTTCTAAGCGATCGGTCACGTGTTCGAATCACGTCGTGAACACCACTAGAAAATAAAAGTTGATTCTAATGAATTAACTTTTTTCTTTATAAAGGAGAATATTGTGCAAAAAAGAAAAATTTCTATTAATTATGGAAATACAGATGACCTTGAAAATGAAAATGGATACACCTTCTTAATTCCAGATGACAAATACCAAAACATTAATATCAAATATGATACAAAAGATGAGAAAAAGAAAAAAGAAAAGAAAGAAAAAGCTCCAAAGAACAATTAAAATTCTTTCATTTCTTTTTTTATTTGTTTATATTTAGGAAAATTTTCTTCAACCAATTCCCAAAATTTACTTGAGTGATTAGGATGAATCAAATGTGATAGTTCATGAACAATTACATAATCTAAATATTTTTCATCTCTTTTTATTAATTCCAAATTAAGTGTTATAACTTTAGTCTTAGTATTACATACACCCCATCTGGTAGTCATTTTTCTAATTCTTAACTCTGGATAAACTATTTTCCTAGAAAAAGTTTTATATATCTCATCCAAATGTTTTTTAAATATAATTTTAGCTTGCTTTTTATACCATTTATCTACATCTATATTTTTATTCAAAAAAACTTTATTTTCACCAAAAGAAATATCACAATACTCCGTATAAATAATATCATATCTGTTTCCTAAAAAATGGAAATCACTATTATTATTATTTTTTATTTTTTGTTTCTCAATCATTTTACAAATAGCTTTATAGTTTTCATCTATTATTTTATTTATTGAACTATTTCTAGTTAAAATATTAGTTGTAACATAAATAGTTAAATCTTCTTTTACCCTAATATAAGTATTTTTTGTTGTTTTTTTCTTCTCTATAACAATAGGATAAACTACACCATCAATTTCTAATTTCATACTCTTAAACATTCCAATCTATAAATAAAATATATAAAATGTATTTTTATTATCATCAAGTAAGACAACTACTGAATAGTTATCAGATGAACTCATAAATTTATCTACCCTTACACTCTTCTTACTTTCCAAAATAGTTCTTACTTCTCCTGTCAAAAAGTCTCCAAATATAGTATTACCATCTTTATCACTACACATATATTTCGTTTTAAAGAAAACATAATTACTATAGTCTTTATTACTTGAATAAACCTTAGCATTATTAATAACATCATAAACAAAATAACTATCTTTATCAGCTTCTACTAAGTAAGTTCCATCATCTATTAAATAATAATTATTATCTTTGTTATAATTAACATCTATTAAACTTGCTTTGTTGTCATTTAAAAAGTATAATTTTTCACTATCATCACTAGTACCAAGTAAAATAATGGTATTACCATCTGCTAAATAGGGCTTATATTTTTCCTTTTCAGTATCATCTATTAAACTAGCTGTATTATCATCTCCTAACATCTTTTTAAAAATTGTGTTTTCCGTTTTAACTAGCTTATATTTAAGATTAGTAGAAATTATTTCATTCTCCGAAATTTGAGGGTAATCACCCACTTTTTTAAAATTAAGATCATATATAGAATTATTTATAACATAAAACTTTCCTCGCCTAGAAATTTCACCACTCAAATCTTTATTATCATCATAAATAGTATAAGTTTTATTTTTTTCTACATTATACTTTAAAATAGTTGCCCCAGCTTCTCCATCTAAATACATATATACATTTTTATCATCATAAAAAATATTTTTCAGTTGTTTATTCTTAAGTTTATTAAGTTCATCTTTTATTATATATTTATTATTTTCTCTTACTACTACATATTTATTAACTATATCAGCGCTTAACAAAGTTTTATTCTTTTTCTCTTCCTTTAAATTATTCAAATAAACAGTAATAACTGAACCAACTACTATCGCAATAAAAAATAAAATTGCTAATACTTTTAAACTTTTCTTCATAACAATACCTCAAGTATAATTATAAAACAAATCAAAATATTTTGGTATATATTTTTTATAGTTAAACATAATAATTACAGGAGAGTGAAAAAATGGATATTAGTATAAGAGAACATATTATTAATAATTTTAAGGAAGATAGTGAAGAATCAATATATGACGCAATTGATGAATCTGTAAAGAATGGAGAAGAAGTAACTCTACCAGGTCTTGGCGTATTTATGTCTATTATTTGGGAAAATAGTAGTGATGAAGACAAAGAAAAATTAGTTAAATGTTTAAAAAGGGCTTTATAAAGTCTTTTTTTCTTTTCTTTTTTAATATATTATAATATAATTATTATTTGTCTAAAGGAGAATGAATTATGTTAAAGTATATTACAACACACACAGCTTTTAAATTTAATAATACACCTACACTTTTCAGTAACACTCACCTAATTTTATTAATAAGTATTTTTTCTATTTGCTTTATCTTAGCTTATATTTTAAGAAATACCAATGAACGTCAAAATGATATATTACTGTTTTCACTAGGTCTTACCCTTTTAATTGCAGAAATTTACAAGTTCTTCTTTTATTATTATAATGTCGGTAATAATCATATTGTATGGAAGATATTCCCTTTTCAATTATGTAGTTTAGCCATGTATATCTGTTTGATTATCCCATTCATAAAAAAACAAACCACCAAAAGAGCTCTTTATAATTTTTTAATTGCTTTTAATTTCCCTGGAGGCTTAATTTCTATTCTAATTCCAAGTGGCCTAATTCATAAATACATTTTCTTAACTATTCACGCCTTTCTATGGCACGCTATTTTATTATTCATCGGTTTTTATCTTTTTTTAAGTAAAAGAGCTGGATTTGATAAAACTGAATTCAAATCCTCTTTAAAATATTTTTACATAACTGTTTTAATAGCTCAAATAATAAATACCATTTTTCATAAGGCTGGATATATAAATATGTTTTATATTAGCCCATTTTATAAATCCCCTATCTTCTTTTTCAAGTCAATAAGTGAAAAGTATGGTCCAATCACCAACTTTATTGTATATACCTTCGCCATGATTATAGGTTGCTACATAGCAAATATTCCCTTTTACTCTTATCACAAAAAGAAAGAATTAGAAAAAAATTAAAAAGACTCAAGGTCTTTTTTTTCTAGTTTATAAAACAACTAAGTCTATCATATAAATTAAATTTTTCTAATTATTTATATTTTCTCATCAGAATAGTTATTATTTTCCATCTTATTTTTAATCGCTTTAATTTTTCTATTATATGAATCCTTTAAAATAAACAAAGCAATAATCGATGTTAAAATCTCGGCAATTGGGAAAGTCCACCAAATAATTTTTACTACCTCACTCGATTTTGTAAATAAAAACGCTACTGGAAAAACAAAAATAACTAATCGTAATAATGAAATAATTAATGGTCTTAAGGCATATCTTATAGATTGTAAAATACCTTGAATAGCTACTGAAATACCCATAAATATAAATCCAATACTAGAAATTCTTAAGGCTATTGTACAAACTTTAATTATTTCTTTAGTTTTCCCTCCCGCAAGGCCAAATAAATTAGCAAGTGGATATGCAAATACTTCGAATAAAATGCTTATTATTAAAGTAACTACCATGGTATCCATAATACCATATTTAATACAATCATCTATTCTCTCCCTATCTTGCATACCGTAATTAAATGATAATATTGAAATAATTGTATTTGATAGCCCAAATGCCGAAAATAAAGCAATTTGTTGTATTTTATAGTAAATACCAAATGAACCAATTAACACCGTTTGATCTGCTTGTGCAAGGTCTAATATGGCATTCATTCCAGCCATCATCACCGCAAGAAGAGCCTGCATTAATGCGGCCGAAACACCAATGCTATAAATCCCTTTAATTATACTTCCATCAGGATTTATATATTTTAAGCTGCCATCTATTTCTTTATTTTTTTTATAATGAAAATACATTGCAATAAATAATGATACAAATTGACCAATTATAGTAGCCCATGCTGCCCCAGCAACCCCCATATCAAGTGGATAAATAAAAATATAATCTAAAACTATATTTGTAACTGCTCCTGATATTTGAGAAATAGTCGATAGCATCGTTTTTCCAGTTGCTTGTAAAAATCTCTCATAAACGGTATATCCAATAGAACCTAGTGATAAACAAGTGCAAATCTTTAAGTAAGTAGTTCCCATCTTGATAATTTCTTTATCATTAGTAAATAAAGAAATAAACCACTTAGAGAAGAATAATCCAAATATCAAAAAGAAAATATAAATACATATACTTAAAAATATTCCATTCCCCGCTATCTTATTTACTTTATTTTTATCATTTTCTCCTAAACTCTTAGATAGTAAAGCATTTAAACCAACGCCTGTTCCAACTCCAATCGCAATAATCATTATTTGAATTGGAAAAGCATAAGTTAATGCTTGATTTGCAATAGCACCAGTAGAACCCATGTTAGCAACAAAGATGCTATCGATTACATTATATAATGCTTGTAAAACCATAGATACAATCATAGGTAAACCCATTTTTAAAATAAGTTTATTAATTGGCTCTATTGCCATTTTATTTTGACTTTCTTCCTTCATAATTTTCCTCCTTATTTAACGAGAAAAAAGAGGCAAAATCCATAAACTGGATTTACGCCTCTTTCTTAAAAGCTACTCGTTTAACACATAAAATTATACTATTTTTTGTTTCTTTTTTCAAGAAACAAATTTGCGTATTTTTGCTATCTACTTTTACTCTATATTACATCAATACTATTTCTAATCGCAGTTTGTACCAAGATTTAGTTCGGAATATCTTAATACAAATTTAAATCTAAATATTAATCACTTATTCTTACATTAACCCCATCTATATTTTTATATACTCGTTTTTCATTTTTAGAAACTTTCTTCTCTATTTCATCTGCTAAATCAAAACCCAACATTTCAGATAGACCCATTAAGTAAATAGCAATGTCTGCTAATTCTTCATTCAAATCATCTTTTTTCTTTTTCCAAGCATCATACGCTTCAGAAACTTCTCCATATAATAAACAAAACTCTTTATTTACATCTGTTGTATTAAATCCTTTGTTTAACTTATTCTGCCAAACATCTTTTTGAATCTTTTTTAATTCCATGTTTTTCCTTTCTTAAAATCATTGTAATATTTTATTACCCTATTGACATTATATTCTAAAAAATTATTTAATGCAATCTCGTTAAGTGTTTTATCATTAACAATAGTATATACTGGAATAGTTTGACCAGCAACTAATAAATATCCAAAATTTTCGCCAGTTTTTGTATATTCAAATATGTCTTTTGAATATATTTTGTCCATAGTATCATCAGAAACATAATGTCCACCATTTTCAAATCTTATTCTATTTCTATTTTTTCTTGTTTCTAAATTAGAAACTAAATTAACGACAATACAATTATTACTATTTTTTAAAGTGTTAATAAAATTTTCTATACTGTGAAAATATACATTTTGAGAAAATTGTGACTCATATAGTTCATCCTTACCTCTTAAGAACTGGATTATATTGTGTGTTTCTGAATTTGCAACCGCCATTTGAATTATATAATCCCATAGAATAGGTCTTATAATATCATACCCATCTCCTAGATTTGCAGGTTTAGTATAGTGATTTATTGAATTTATATTATCATTATACTTTTCACACATTTTGTTAATATATTTAAGTTCATTTTTATTAAATAGGTTTTTATTGATGTCTACTGTATGAGGTGCATTTCACTTTTTAGCAACATGGTTATTTTTATACAACATTATTGTGTTATAACACTTTGTAATTTGTTACTCTAAGTGGGTCCTCAAAGGGAAACTCCCTTTACCCAAATTCATTATTGGCTCCGTCAATATCATAGTGGGTTACTAACTTGTCTAAAATTTAGTTTATAATAGAATCTAATAAAATATTGTAATTGTATGATGATATGGATTTACATTTTTCTTCTTCGTTCCCATCTGCCAAATAACATTATCTAATTCTACAGAATTAATTTTAATACCTTTACTTTCTAATTTTTCTCTAATTAATTCTAATACATAAAGCATATTAGCTCTAATTTCAATTTCCATATTACTATCATGCTTTAACTCTATCTCACTATCAATTATGTTAGATAATTCCTCATTATATTCTAAAATCCCATACGTTCTTAAAGTCCTTGGTATACCATAATCAGCACAACCTGTTAAATTATCAACATTTTTTAAATTATTATGTATTGTAGATGACATATAATATAAGTCATTAACAAGTAAAGTAGCACGTTTGTTAAACTTTATTCTTTTACCTTTATATATACTACTATCATCAAAATACTTAAATTCTGACACAATATACTTTAATAAATCAACATCTGATTTCTTATTAAACAATTCATCAAAAAAACTCTGTCCTTTATTATACATTGTTTTAACAGTATCTTTAAAAAGATCATATCTCAAATCGAATAAAGGTATTATAGTATCAGGCGAATAAAATATTTTTTCAAAATCATCTTTTGTTAATTTATTTAAAAATTCTATATCTAAAAAATCCTTATTAGATTCTACTTCTCTTATAATTGAATAAAATAAAGCCTCAGACCCTTTTATAATATTACCTTTATATTCAATTTTAAATTTTGGCTTTTGCCAAAAACAAAAATTTAAACTTTCTATTATAAAAGCTAAAATAATTTTTTCCTTTTCGTTTAAATTTAAAGAAGTAAAATTATACCAATGTCGATAATTTGGCTTTCCTAAACTATTTATAAAATTATCTAATTGAGTATAATTAATTTTTACATAAACACTATTTTCCACCACATATTTCAATTGCTCTCTTACATCATTCATAACTTATCTCCCTTTTATTTTTCTCAATTTCAATATTATTATAATACTTTTCTATTACCTTATTTATTTCAATTAAAACAATTTCTTCTAAAACATCATATCTTATAGAATTTTTATTATCACAAGCCAAACCCAACCTTATGTTTTTTGTTTTACATTGCAAATAGGCTTTCATGCTTGAATTTTTTCTGGATCTACATTTATTAAGCGTTCTTGCAAACATTTGCCAACATACAGAACAATATACTTTTTAGCTAAACATATGAACATTTTCAGCTTTAGTCATTCTTTCTCTCAACGAAGAAATAGTTATAACACCTGCTTTTTTATTATATTATTATTCTTATTTAATAAGAAATCACTTATATCTTTATATTTTCCATTAGTCAACACAGTGATATATAATAAAATTCTATACTGTTCATCATTTAATAACATAATAGCTAAATACTCATCTAGACGACTGTAACTCTTTAATTTTACATCATTCTTCTTAGATATGCTGGCTATATCCGAATAACTAAAGATTCTTACCTTCTTATCAACAAAAATTATTACATAATTTTCAGTTAAAAAATAATTTTTTTCGTTCCAGTATTCAATTTTCCCAATTTTATTAACCAAATCATTATCTTTCAAATATTTATCAATTTTATTTAGATTATATTTAACTTTCACTCTAGAAATTAGTGAATTTAAAATAAAAATATCTATCAATAAAATGTAGTATCAATGTGTCGTATAACAAACAAATGGCAATACCATGGTAATAACAATTAATAGAAAAACATAAATTAATATATCAATGCTATTTGCTTTAATATAGGTATCTATATTATTATCAGCTTTCACGCATTCTTAAATCATAACATGCTCATAGCATATATTATAACACAAATATAGACTTTTTTAATACTATCAAAATGACCAAAATCATTTAATATAATTATTATAAACGGTATAAAATGTAAAATGTTCTTCAATGTCTTTAAAATCATTCTAAAAACTAAATATTGCAATAAAAGGTATGACAGCAAGAATAATATTTATAATATTAACTAATCTTTCATCTTTTTTGTTTCTATCTTTCTTTTCATATCTTGTTATTATTCTTCTTTTACAATAACCAAACAAACCAAGTTTATCTGATACATCATACTATATTAAAAATCTAAAACGTCTTACAAATCAATTCTTGATTATTATGATAAATTCCTTAACTTAGATTTTGTATATATTAATTCCATTTTTTAATTCTCCAACAACTTATCGCACATATATATTTTTCACATAAAAAGACTGAGCTTTGCGACATAAAAGTCATCTCAGTCTTAAAATTATATATAAACATCAGGAATAAGTGATTTTTAATGACTATATTTTTACATTCAGGTATATCATTCTATACCTTATAATATCGTCATTCATAATGATTATGCCACCTAAAAACATTTTTGTTCTTTTTTCTACTTTTACACTATATTACATCAATACTATTTCTAATCGCAGCTTGCGCAGCAGCTAAACGTGCAACTGGAACTCTATAAGGAGAACAAGAAACATAATTAAGTCCTACCCTATGACAGAAATCGATAGATTTAGGATCTCCACCATGTTCTCCGCAAATACCAAGTTCAATGTCTCTACGAACTGTCCTTGATTTTCTAACAGAAATATCAACCAACTTTCCAACTCCCTCTTCATCTATAGATTGGAAAGGATCATGTAGGAATATCTTTTTATCATAATAATCCTTCAAGAACTTAGAAGCATCATCTCTAGAGAAACCATAAGTAAGTTGAGTTAAGTCATTAGTACCAAAACTAAAGAATTCAGCTTCACTGGCAATCTCATCAGCAATAAGTGTTGCTCTAGGAATTTCTATCATTGTTCCTACTTTATAATCAATCCTCATCCTGTTTTCTTCAAATACCTTAGAAGCTTCATCAGTAATTAATTTTTTGACATATTTAAGCTCATTCATATCTCCAATAAGCGGAATCATAATTTCAGGAATAACTTTGAATCCTCGTAAAGTAACATTAATAGCGGCCTCAATAACAGCTCTTGTTTGCATTCTAGCAATCTCAGGATAAGTAACATCAAGTCTACATCCTCTGTGTCCCATCATTGGATTAAATTCCTTCAAACTCTCAACTTTATTTTTAATTACATCAAACGCTACTCCCATACTATTAGCTAATTCTTCCATTTCACTATCTGTATGTGGTAAAAATTCATGAAGTGGTGGATCAAGGAAACGAATGATAACAGGTAAATTATTCATCTCAGAAAATAATCCTTCAAAGTCTTCTCTTTGATAAGGTAAAATTTTACTAAGAGCTTCTTTTCTTTGCTCTTCAGTTGTCGCAATTATCATACGTCTAAAATTAAAGATTCTCTCTTCACTAAAGAACATATGCTCAGTACGACAAAGTCCTATACCTTGAGCTCCAAAATTATGAGCTACTCTCGCATCTCTAGGATTATCTGCATTAGCTCTTACTTCAAGCTTTCTAACGCTATCAGCCCAGTTCATAAACTCTTCAAATTCACCACTAATTTTAGCATCAAGTAACTCTACTTTTCCGCTATAAACCCTACCACTAGTACCATCAAGACTTAAATAGTCTCCTTCATGATAAACTCTACCATCACTCGTTTGTAAAGTTTTATTACTACTATCAACAATTAAACTACTACATCCACTTACACAAGTAGTTCCCATACCACGAGCAACAACAGCTGCATGAGATGTCATACCACCTCTAACAGTTAAAATACCATGTGCTACATTCATACCTTCTATATCTTCAGGAGAAGTTTCTTCACGCGCTAAAATAATATCTTTTTCCCCTGCCTTATGAGCATTTAACACATCTTCCGCACTAAAATACAATTTACCAGTAGCTGCTCCAGGAGATGCCGCAAGACCAGTCGCAATAACCTCTTTATTTTTTAAATCATCTTCATTAAAAACAGGATGTAACAACTGATCAAGGTCTTTAGCATCAACCATCATCAAAGCTTCATTTATACTAATTTGTCCTTCATGAACTAAATCAACTGCAATCTTAATTGCTGCTTTTGCAGTTCTTTTACCATTTCTAGTTTGTAACATATAAAGTTTACCATCTTCAATAGTAAATTCCATATCTTGCATATCATGATAGTGATTTTCAAGCACATTACAAATATTTTGAAATTGTTCATAACACTCTGGCATTACATCTTTTAATGTACTTATATCCTGTGGTGTTCTAATACCAGCAACTACATCTTCTCCTTGAGCATTCATTAAATATTCGCCAAACAACTTTTTGTCCCCTGTTGCCGGATTCCTTGTAAAACAAACACCAGTACCAGAATTTTTGTCTCTATTTCCATAAACCATTTGTTGAACATTAACTGCTGTTCCCCAATCAGAAGGAATATCATTTAATCTACGATAAGTAATTGCCCTTTCTGTATTCCAACTTCTAAAAACAGCCTTAACTGCCTCTAACAATTGAACCATTGGATCACTAGGAAAATTATCTCCTGCTAATTTTAAATATTCATTCTTATAAAGTCTAATAATTTCTTTTAAATCATCATTTGAAAGTTCAGTATCAAGGGTTATGCCCTTATCTTCCTTAAATTTATCAAAAACTCCTTCAAAACTACTCTTAGGAAATCCCATAACAACATCACTATACATTTGAATTAATCTGCGATAACTATCTAAAGCAAATCTTGGATTATCCAAAGTTTTTTCTAAATTATCACATATAGCATCATTCATTCCTAAATTCAAAACAGTGTCCATCATTCCAGGCATTGAAACTCTTGCTCCGCTTCTAACAGATACTAAAAGTGGATTAGAAAGATCTCCAAACTTTTTACCTGTAATTTTTTCCAATTCTTCTAATTTAGAAAAAATTTCTGTCTCAATTTCTGGTATTATCTTTTCTCCATTATTATAGTAGCTAAGGCAAGCATCAGTTGATACCGTAAAACCTTGTGGCACTGGCAATCCTAGAGAAGTCATTTCGGCAAGGTTTGCACCCTTACCACCTAGAATTTCCCTCATATTTTTATTACCTTCACTAAATAAATAAACGTATTTCATCAAATCACCTTTCTATTCTAATTAATTATATCAGACAATAATAAAATATTCTATATAAAAGATTAAACAATTCTAATAAAAGTGGCAAAAAAAAGAAGACTAAGTCCTCTATCTAGTATTAGCAAGTTCTAAACTAATAATCTTTATCTCTTTTTTTAGTTTTATTTTTCTGAAACTAAAACCAGCAGGCAATAACTTTATGATTATCTGTCTAGATTTTAGTTCTCTAGTATAATATTCTATAAATAATTTATCTTTATTTTTAAGTAATAAAGGTCCAAAAAAGTATTCTCGACTACTATAGTGGGCCTTACCCCTCACAAACTTAATGACTTGATAAATATACTTTCCATCTTTCACTAAAACTTCTTTTTCAATTTTAAAATTAGACTTTACTAAAAATTTTTTTAAGTCAACTTGAAAATTATTTGGTGATAAGATAAAAGTATTTATATTTTTAAGGTATTCAGGATGAGCCTTAAAAATTCCAATCATATTTCTGCCACCCATTCCAGAAATAATTACTGTATCTATATCACTAGTGTAAACATCTAATCCATTTCCGAGTCTAAGTTCTATAAGTTCACTTAACTTATGTTGTAAAATGTTATTTTTAGCTTGCTCTAGTGGTCCTTCTTTATTATCACTAGCTACTATTTTTTTTAGTTTTTTAGTTTTATCTTGTGCCAAAAAGATATCTAAAAAAGCATGGTCACACCCTACATCTAAAATACTACTTCCATCATCTACAAGTTTTGAAACCTCTTTTAATCTTTTATTTACTATCATTAGTCAGTCATGAAATCCTTTAATTTTCTTGAACGTGATGGATGTCTTAATTTTCTTAAAGCCTTAGCTTCAATTTGACGAATACGTTCTCTAGTAACTCCAAAGATTTGGCCTACTTCTTCTAGTGTTCTACACTGACCGTCATCAAGTCCAAAACGAAGGCGAAGAACTTTTTCTTCACGATCAGTCAAGGTAAGTAAGACACCATCTAACTCTTCTTTTAACATTTCTTGCGTTGTAAATTCTTCTGGTCCCATTGTTCTCTCATCTGGCAAGAAATCTCCAAGATGTGAATCTTCTTCCTCACCAATTGGTGTTTCTAATGATACAGGATCTTGACTTATTTTATATACTTCTCTTACTTTTTCTACTGGAATATCTAATTTTTTAGCGATTTCTTCATCTGTAGGTTCACGATTTAACTCTTGTGTTAATTGTCTTTGAACACGAGATAATTTATTGATTGTTTCAACCATATGAACAGGAACTCTGATAGTTCTTGCTTGATCTGCAATAGCACGAGTTATAGCTTGTCTTATCCACCAAGTAGCGTAAGTTGAAAACTTATATCCTTTAGTTGGATCAAACTTATCTACTGCCTTCATAAGTCCAATATTTCCCTCTTGAATAAGATCAAGAAATAACATACCACGTCCTACATAACGTTTAGCAATAGAAACAACTAATCTTAAATTTGATTCAGCAAGCATTTTCTTTGCTTCTTCATCTCCATCAATAGCCCTTCTAGCATATTCAAACTCCTCATCTGATGTAAGTAAGTTAATACGACCAATTTCTTTTAAATACATTCTAACAGGGTCATTGATTTTAACATCTTTTGATAAAGTTAACTCTTCAACTGATATATCTTGAGTAATATCACTACCATCATCACCATCACTGCTACCATCTTCTGCTACTATTTCAATACCCACTTCAACCAAGGAATTATAAAGGTCATCTAAAACATCACTATCAATATCTAATCCTTTTAACTCATCAGCAAGTTGTTCATAAGTAATATATCCCTGCTTCTTACCTAAATTGATTAACTTATTTTTTCTCTCATCCATTGTTTTTATTTCTTCAACCATTATTACTTTCTCCTATTCGTAACTTTCTAATCATATCAGCCAACTTAGCTTGTTCTAGTGGATCTATTTCTTTGACTAATTTTTCTTCCAACCTCTTAATCTCTTTATTCTTTACATTTTCCCTAATAACATCAAAATATAAATATAAAACTTCCTTACTAACTTCATCATTATAATTGCTATTTAAGATACTATTAAAAGTCTCTAATAATTCTTGTTTATCTTGTAAATATGTATAAAAATCAGCAATTGAAACTGCCCCATATGTTTTATAATAATATATTATTTCTTGTACTAGTATTCTAATTTTATCATCTGGTAATAAGAGTCTTTCTTTATCGACTTCACTAATTACCCATTCATTAGTAAGCATATAATATATTACTTGTTCTATGGCTTGCCTATATTTATCTTTTCTTTTCGATGTATTTTTTGGCACAAATTTAATCTCTTCTTGAGGTTTGTTATTTTTAATGTTAGAAAACTTTTTTTCCAACGTATTATACCCCAAATTGAACTCTTTTGCAAGCTTTTTTAAAATAATTTCTATTCTTATTTCATCATTTACTTCTGTTAATTCTTTTAAAACGTTATTAATATAATTAGCTTTTTCTATATCACTTTGAAAATTAACATTATCACGCATTACTCTAATTTTATAATCATTATAATTTTCTGCTTCTTCTATATATCTTGCAAACTTTTCTTTTCCTTCTTTTAAAATAAAACTATCTGGATCATCATTATTAGGTAAAGTAACGACTTTTACTTCTATTTTTTCTTTTAAAAATTCTTCTCCTAATTTATAGGCCGCAGCTTTTCCTGGATTATCTCCATCTAAGCACAATATAATGTTATTAGAAAGTCTCTTTATTAATTTCATTTGTTCATGAGTAAGGGCTGTTCCCATTAAAGCTATTACATTTTCATACCCAATAGTACTAGCTCTAATAACATCCATAAACCCTTCCATAATAATTACATATTTTAAAATTCTAGCTTTCTCTTTAGCAATATGATAATTATATAGTTGTTCTCCCTTAACAAATATAGGAGTCTCTTTTGTATTCAAATACTTATTATCTTGGCTATCTTTATATATTCTTCCTGAAAATCCTACTACTTTTCCATTTATATCAAAAAGGGGAAACATAATTCTATCTTTATACACATCGTAATTACTATTAGTAAGCCCTGCTTTATTAAGATCAACTATATCATACTTCTTCTTCAAAAGTAATTCTGTTAAATCAGCATTATTAGGAAGAGAAAGACCTATTTCAAATTTTTTAATGATATCTTTATCTATTCCTCTTTTCGAAAGATAAGTTCTAGCCATACTACCAGCTGGAGATAAAATATTATTTTGATAATATTTAGTTGCAAAGTCATACATTTCATAATATTTATCATTATTATTATTTACTTTTTTTAGCCTTACACTATTTGTATCTACTCCTACTCTATCACCCAAATACTTTAAAGCCTCAGGAAAACTCATTTTTTCATAATCCATTAAAAACTTAAAAACATTTCCCGTAGCGTGACAAGTAAAACAAGTATATATTTGTTTTTCTCTAGAAACAGACATTGAAGGATTAGTATCATCATGAAACGGACAAATTCCAAAAAAGTTCTTTCCTTTTTTTACTAAAGGTATTCTTTCTCCTATAATATCTACTATATCAGTTTTACTTCTAATTAAATTACTAACAGTCTGTCCATTCATAGTATCGTCTCCAAACATTTATATTATGTCATAAATTTAGTATAATTTCAATTATATTATACTCTCTTATACTTGTTTAGAATTATTGTTAATAATCTTTTCTATCTCTTTTTTAATATCATCTTTAGAGTAATTTCCTAAAAAATCAAATATATCTTCTATTTCCTCTTCTACATTAGTATCAGAATAACCCTCCCTAAGTTTTACATTATAAAGTAATTCTATAAACTTAGATTGTTCTAACTCCTTACTACCTAAGGTATCATCATCAAATGTCTTTCCTGATGAAGAAATCTTTTCCGCATATTTAAAATCTGGATAAGGCTCCCCTGGAAAACAACTATTATATCTGTTATCAGAAATTAAAAAGTATCTATAAAGAACTAAATTATCATAATGTTTTACTACTTGATCAGTATCTAATATAGGACTACTTTTACTTCTTAAAACATTTTTCCCTTCACTATCAATACATTTAGTTATGTTTTTAGCAGAGTCCCATGTTACATCAAAGACATAATTTCCATGTATATCATACTTATCATCATCAACAACTATCACATTTCTTTCATGACCTATAACATCATCCCCTACCGGAACAGATGTACTTATTGTATAACTATCTACTCCTGTTTCTTTTAGAATTTGAGATAATAATTGCGAATATCCTACACAAACAATATTACCATCTTTAATAATAGTCGCTACCTCTCGAGGTATCCTTAAATTATCTTTTCTTTCCTTATAAGGAAAAGACTTAACAATATCATAAGCAAGCATTATTTTTTCTAAATTAGATGAGTTACTATTATTTATTACATCTTTATAATAGTCTATGCTATCTCTCATTCCCACAAAAGTATTACTATCTATTACCTGTAAAGACCCATCATATTTTATTTTTAAATCATATTTTTTGTCTAGTTGTCTTAATAAATTCATATCATCATAAGTTTTATTCTCTAAAAATAAATAAATTGCTTCTACCTCAAATCCTCTTTCCTGAAAGCTGTTAACTATATCAAAAGCATCCATTATATGCTCTATATTTTTTATTTTTATAGCTTTAACATCTTTTTGACATTCGGTATCACCAAATTCAATAATTGAGCCTTTTTTATATTTCTGATAATCAATTTTATCATTTCCATACCCACATTTATAGTTATTATAAATTTTTATACCTTCTATATCTGAGGTTTTATTTTTTAAAGCTAAATCCAAAACTTCATTAACTCCCGTACCATCATTTTTTACGAAACCTTCTACTTTAGGATTAAATTGATAGTTTCTTGAATTTATATTTAAGCCATCCATATTAAGTTTACTTCCCATAAAGGACTTAATTCCACAACAATTCTCTAATAATACCTGATCATCAAGATAACAATCTACATCAAGCTTTCTTATTTTTGTTTGATTTAATAATTGTTTCATTGTCTTCAAATCTATTTTAAATAAATCATATTTATTTATATTCAGGTTAAGCTCTTCTAAATTTGGATATTTAAAAACACTATTTTTATTAAAATAAGAAGCTGGAATAGTTAATGAAGATATAGAAGAAGACATATGCTTACTAACTAAATCTATAAATTTTTTATTAAAGTGATATGTCTTAATACCATTATCAGCCACCTCTATTTGCCTTTTTCCTAAGATTAGCGAAGGATTCTTAGCAAAAGAAACAATATCAGTGAGAGAAAATTCCTGCTTTTCAATTACTATTTTTTCTTTATTATTTTCTAAGTAATTAATAATATCATCTGTATTTTTATCTAATTCTAAATTGCCAAGTCTTCCTAAAGCCTCTTCTAACTTTGTCATAAATATCACCTTACCTATACAGATTATAACATAATAAACTAATAGAAAAAGAAAACAGCATATACTTTACATGCCATTTTACTTATTAAATAAGATTATCTCTTAAAAATGTCTCTACTCTCTGATTTAAATATATATCAACTACTCCTCTATTTACTACTTTTATAAAACCAAGTCCTTTGATAACAATATCTTGATTAAAAGGAAGTTGATATGTTCTTTTTGCTAAATTTTTAAGGTCATCATGTCTCGATGAAATAATTCTTTTAGTTTTGATATCATTAGATATATATAATGTAAAACTATTTTTTTCCCCATCAACATAATCAATTCTAACTAAATCTCCTATGATAATAGATTGCCCTCTTCTTAACTGATAAGTCTTTGTTTTTATTTCTTTTTTAGGTGTAATTATTTTTAGTAGTTCATTATCAACATAATTTGTAATAGATCCTTCATCAATTAGTCCAGGAGTATCGATGATTGTTAAATAATCATTAATCTCTATATTTATTAGATTAAGTGTTGTAGAAGGAAGTGGTGAAATTGTAAGTTCTTGTTTACTATCTGAATAATTTTTTATAAGTTTATTAATTAGACTACTCTTACCTGCATTAGTATGACCTACTACATAGACTTGTTTAGTTACTTGAAAAAACTTAATCCTATTTAATAAATGATCAATATTCATATTTTTCTCGCAACTAACTACTACTATATCATTAAAGAAATCATATTTGTCTTTAAAGTATTGAATCAATTTTTCATCTTTTACAGATTTAGGAATTACATCTCTTTTATTTAATACTAATAATATTTTATTAGGTAAAAACTTTCTAATATCATATAAATCTTGTTCTACATTTAAAACATCTGTAACATAAACAACTAAATCCTTTGTCTTTCCAACTGCTTCAAGTATTTGTTGGTATTCTTCATTTGTTTTAGTTGTTGCTTGATATTCTCCATAATTTTTTAACCTAAAACATCTTTGACACAAATCATTTTCTAAATTAACTGTATACCCATCCAAGAGCATATTTTCATCTTGTAATTCTACTCCACATCCAAGACATTTCTTATTCATAATATCTACCTCTTTCGAATAAGTTTTCTTTTTTATATTTACTAATTTTTTGATTCTCTATAAATCTATTAAAACTAGTAATTTTTAAATCTTTCTTACCTAATGGATCAACCAAAATAGTTTTAATACCAAATTTTACGCCAGATTTAATATCAGTAACTAATTGATCTCCTATCATTATCATTTCACTTTTCTGAAATCCATACTTCTTTTGAACTTTTCTAAGTCCTCGTGTAAATGGTTTCATTGCTAAGTATATAGCATCAACTCCTAAAGTCATTTGATAAGGAATTATACGTTTTCTTGTATTATTAGTAATAATTAAAACCGTAAATTCCTTTTTTAACTTTTCAATTAATTTCATTGTTTTAAGAGGACATTCTCTTTCATCAATCAATGCCAAAGTATTATCTAAATCAAATATCAAACATTTAATATTCTCTTTCTTTAACTTATCGTATGGAATATCAAAAATAGTTTTTTTATATATATACGGAATATACTTCAAATAAATCACCAGTCTTATTATACAATATTATTGTAAAAAAGCAAACTAGAACACCTAAAGTTCTAGTTATTAACTTTTTGCTTTATCATTTGTGTATTATCAGTAATAGATGCAAAGGTATAACCATTGTTTTTTCCATACTGAATTATATTTCTTAAAGCATCACGGGTATAAGGTTTTATATCATGCATCAAAACCATGTTTACTCTATCTTTGGAAAGACCATTAACAACGTTATTATAAATCTCATCCGCATCATGTCTTCCACCTTCAGCATCACCACTACTTAAATTCCAATCATAATAACGATATCCTCTATTTAAAACTTCTGTCGTAAGAATACTCATAATCCCGTTTTGATATCTTCTACTAACTGTATTACTGCTACCACCAGGAAATCTAATAATCATAGTATTAATTCCTGTTATATTTTTTACTCTATTTTGAACACTAAGTAAATCATTAAAGTAACCATCAACACTTTGATAAACCGTTTTATAATCATGACTCGCAGTATGTAATCCTATAGCATGACCTTCATCATACTCTCTTTTTATCAAGTAATCAGGTCCACCGTTAGTTACAAAAAATGTTGCTTTGACATTTTCTTCTTTTAAAATATCCAAAATAACATCAGTCGTTCCTTCACGAGGCCCATCATCAAAAGTTAAATAAATAGTACCTGGAGCATCATTTTTCATTACATGTATTTTCTGCAAAACATCATCTTGATTTAAAGAACTATCTTTAACAGAATACTTTAAACTATATTCTCCTGCCTTACTTGTATCAATACTTCCAACAACCTTAACATTTTTAGTAATATCGCCATCGCAGTTATCATACGCCTTATAATCTTTTTTAAACTCTTCCCCTTCTAAAAGATAAATATTTTTATTAACTGAAATAACAGGTTTAACTTTATCTTCATAAGTAATATTTCTTTTAATAGAAGTTTTATTACCATTACTATCACTTACTTTATATAAGTAAAATTTCTCATTCTTTATAACTTCTACTTTTTTAGTAATATCACCATCATAATTGTCATAAGCTCTATATCCTTCTTCCTTATATTCTTTATTAGGACACACAGAAGTATTTTCATGACCATTAAGCTTAATTACAGGCTTTGATAAATCTTTAACTTTAACAATCCTTACTCTCCTATTGTTAAAACCTTTATACCCCATACTATATTTTATTTTATAAGTACCAAGTTTAGAGGAGTTAACTCCTCCTGTGACTACAACCTTATTAGTTAATTTTTTATTTAGAAAATAAGCTCTATAACCGGGTTCAACATACTTTTCTTTATAGTTAATAACCATTACTCTTTTACCCTTTAATCTTACTTGTGGTACAATAAATAAGAATATAAAAGATGCAAGAAGTATAATTATACTCAAAATAACGCCAACCACAAGTTTCTTATTCCTATGCTTTTTTTCATCATTTTCTAAAAATAAATCATCAAGTTTTACTGTCGTATCCAAAACGTCAAATAAATCATCTACATCATCTGAAATATTAACATCTTTAGTATTTTCCTTTTTCTCACTTTTACTACCATGAGTATCAGAAGAACTAGTAGTTAAATCCATCTTCAATGTTCCATTTTTCAAGTCTATTTTTTCCTGCAGCTTAAGAAAATCCTCTTCCAAATTATTTTCCTTATTTTCAGTAGTACTACTTGCCTTAATTCTTTTTGAGCTTTGTTTATAGTTTACTTTTTTACCAACTTGATTTATATTTTTTAACTTTGTCCCATTTTTCTTTTTATTATTTTTCTTCTTTTTTTTGCCATTTTTCTTTGCCACAAATATCACCACTAGTCTTATTATACCCTAAATTAAATTTTTGAAAACATTTTTTCTAATCTATTTGATTATTCTTAATAAATTCCCGTAAAATTTTGGTAAGTGCTCTTTTTTCTATTCGAGAAACATAACTTCTAGAAATATGCAGTGTTTTAGCTATTTCTTTTTGTGTATGTTCATCATTTTCATAAAGTCCATATCGTCGTATCAATATATCTTTTTCCCTTTCTGAAAGGACTTCAAAATATTGATTTAAAAGATTTATATCATCCTTTAAGGCAATTCCCTCAAAAAAGTCCTCCTTCGGAGTCTTTAAAACATCTAAAATAGCTATTTCATTGCCATCTTTATCATATCCAACCGCATCATTTAAGGATACATTCTTATTATTTTTGTTATTTGATCTAAAAAACATCAAAATTTCATTTTCTATACATCTAGCACAATATGTTGTTAATTTAACGCTTTTAAGATTAGAAAAAGTATCTACTCCCTTAATTAATCCAATAGTACCTATACTAATTAAATCATCCTGGTCTCCTTCTTTAAAATCAAACTTTTTTACTATATGTGCGACTAAACGTAAATTATGTTCAATTAATTTATTTCGAGCCTCCTTATCCCCCTTTAACATTTTTTCAATAGTAACTGTTTCTTCTTCTAAAGACAATGGTTCTGGAAACACCTGATTAGAATAACTTCCCGTAAAAAACAAATGATGAACCATTTCAAACACATGAAAAAACATATAAATCACCTCACTAATTTATATGTTTTTTTTGTCTAAATTTGACATTTTACTAAACAGTTAATAATTCTTGTTCTTTTTGTTTTAAATATTCATCTATTTTTTTATTATATGTATTAACTAATTCTTGAATTCTATTTTCAACACCCTTAAGTTCATCCTCAGAAAGTTCTAAGTCTTTAGCATCTCCAATAGCGTCATGTCTAATATTTCTAACTGCTACCTTACCATCCTCACAAATACCTTTAACTTGTTTAATAAGTTCTTTTCTTCTTTCTTCTGTAAGTGCTGGAACGATTATTCTTATTGTTTCTCCATCATTAGATGGATTATATCCAAGATTAGCGGCTATTATAGCCTTTTCAATTGCGCCTAATGCACTCTTATCAAATGGTTTAATAAGTAATTGATTACCTTCTGGTACTGAAATAATACTAAGTTGTTTTAATGGTGTCATAACACCATAATATTCGCACATAACACCATCTAAACTTGATGGATTAGCTCTTCCTGCTCTAACAGTAGACATCCTCTTATTAAGGTTTTCCATACTTTTTTCCATTTTTTCTTTAGTCTCTTTTATCAAATCTTCTTGCATGAATCTCTCTCCTCTATGTTTAGTTTACTATAATTTAAAAATATATACAAGTCTTTAACCTCACAATCAGTTGAAATAATTTTAATAATATGATACCTTTATAAGCGAAAGGATGGAAAAATGAAAAAGATTGGTTATTTATTAATAGTTGTTTTAACTTGTTTTCTAATAACTGGTTGTAGTAGTGATGGTGATGATAAAATGTTAAGTGGAAAAATAAATGCTGAAATAAACATCAAGGATTATGGAGTTATTAAATTAGAACTAGATGCAGATAGTGCTCCTATTACAGTTACTAATTTCGTAAATCTGGTAAATGACAAATTCTATGATGGACTTACTTTTCATCGTATAATAGATGGTTTTATGATCCAAGGTGGAGACCCTCTAGGAAACGGTACTGGTGGTTCCGAAAAAACTATAAAGGGCGAATTTAAAAATAATGGTGTTGAAAATAATATTTCTCACACTAGAGGTACAATATCTATGGCTAGAAGCCAAGCAAATGACAGTGCTTCATCACAATTTTTTATAGTTCAAAGCGATAATACATTTCTAGATGGTTCATACGCCGGTTTTGGTCACGTAACATCTGGTATGGAAATAGTCGATAAGATTTGCAAAGACACCAAAACAGAAGATGATAATGGTACAGTCAAAAAAGAAAATCAACCAGTAATAGAAAGTATAAAAATAACAAAATAAGTTATTATTTATTATAGTAAAATATGGAGCAAATCTTACTTTGCTTCTTTTTTTATAACTCACTAATTAAATAAGTATTGTCATCTAGATTTTTTTAATTTCTATAACCATAGTCTGTCGTTTTAAATAAGAATCTACTACTTTCCATAATAAAAATCCTTCCATTATATTTATTTCATCATGGAAGGGTTTCTTATTTATACAAACATATTGTTTGTAAAATTAATAATTATAAAATTTTACTTCACCAATTCTATACTATTAAATACATAATTATTACTATCCTTATCATAAGTAAATGTATATTTGTACTGATTTAATTTTTTAACATTATCCAAAACATTAAATCCATCTGTAGTAACATCTTTAACTTCATCTGATACATTATTAGAGCCATCTATCTTCTTATAAATTTTATCATCTTTAATAAACGCTACTGCCTCATAAATAGTAATACTTTTATTTTCAATAATACGAGCCTCTACTACATCATACGAAATAGAAATATCATTTGTAATATTACACTCACTACTATCTCTCTTATAACTTCTCTTTTCTGTATTATATTTAAATACTGGACAACTACCTACTTCTTTATCAGTTGGAATAATTATTTCATAGTTTTTTCCAAATAAGTTTATTCTTGCCTGTTCTAAGTCTTTAACTTTAACTTCTTCATTGAAGTTAGACTCTGTTCTATAAGCTTCTTTTAATAACAGATTATCCAAAAAATTCCCTGGTAAATCTTTCGCAATTGTTCTTTCATTAACATATAATGCTTTTTCAATATTAGTACCATCGACAAAATGCATTCCCGTTATTAATCTTTTAACAACATAGCTATCAGTCGGAAGACTTACCTCTTTTTCTTCATTACTATTTGTATTATTTTTAGGTACTGATGTATTTACACTTTCCTTATCATCTTTCATGTATATATCTAAATAATAATACATTACAACTCCACCTAAACAAATACCAATAATTAACGTTAATAAAATCTTTCCAAAAATATGTTTTCTCTTGGGCTTTAAACTAGGTGCCCCTACTGTAACCACATCTTTTTTCTTTGCCATTTTTACCTCCATCTTTCTTTTTAATTATATACCAAGTTTTAAAATAAGAAAAGATATTTAAAATGTCTATTTAAGTTTTTTCACTTTACTGTCTTCTTTTTCTTTGACAAATATCTTATTAAGAGCTACCCCGCCTCCTAAAATGGCTAATAAACCAGATATATATAATGAGGTAACGATGAAGTCTTTTCCTCTGTCATTAACAGTAATAGTATCATCTAAATAAACATCAAATGTTGCACAACTTATCTCATATGGATTTTCTTGAGGTAATTCCTCTACTTCATCATAAGTAAATATTTTCATATCGGTAGCTTCATTTGATAAATCGATAATTTCTGAAATATAATCTTGTTTTAAAAGCAATTCTTGATTATCAATATTTTCTTTAGTGTATTGATATTCAACATTAGAAAAACACTTTTTAGGAACAATCAAAACTTCTCTTTCATATTTACCATTCGTATTATCTTCATATGGTCTCTTCAAAAGAATAGCATCTCCTGTATCATAAGAAGATACAGCATATTTTTGATAAGTAAAATCACCATCTTTAGTAGTTTCTTGAACTTGAACTAAATGGGCAGTATAATCATTTTTTACAAAAGGATATCTATCATTGGCAAAGAAAACAGCTGAAAATGCCCCTTGGCCCAAGATTATCCCTCCTGCTGTTAAAACTGCAGCTTTATTTTTAATATTTAAATTTTTGATTTTCATAACGAACCATCCCTTCACATATTACTTAGCATAACACGTAAGAGTATATCAAGCAAGAAAAAAAGAACCCTAAGGTTCTAGTTTCCATTTACTTGATTCATTACTTCTTGAGCGAAATCCTCTTCTTTTTTCTCAATACCTTCGCCAACAGCAAATCTAACAAATTTAACAATTTCTCCACCATTATTTTTAACATATGTAGAAACATTAACACTTGAATCTTTAATAAATTCTTGATCAGCTAAACAAATTTCTTTATAGAATTTATTAATACGTCCATTTACCATTTTTAAAGCTATTTCTTGAGGTTTTCCTTCATTCATAACTTGTTCTGTAATTACTGTTTTTTCATGATCTATCATATCAGCTGGAACATCTTCTTTATTTAAACAAACTGGAGCCATAGCTGCTATATGCATACAAACATCTTTAGCAACATCACTATTAGCACCCTTTAAAACAACTAAAGAACCAATCTTTCCACCCATATGAGTATAAGTTCCAAAAACTTCATCATCAGTTTTAGTAACTTTTTCAAAACGACGTAGGCTTAATTTTTCACCAATCTTAGCTGTTAAATTAATTAGCTTATCACCAATAGTTTCTCCGCCATCATTAATTTTTAGAGCATCTTCTACTGTTGTTGCATCATTTTTTAATAATACATCTGCCAAATAATTAGTAAAATCTAAGAATTCTTTGTTTTGCGCTACGAAATCAGTTTCAGAGTTAACTTCAAGAATAACTGCATTACTACCTTCAGCTTTAACAACACAAACACCTTCAGCAGCAATACGTCCTTCCTTCTTAGCAGCTTTACTAATTCCTTTTTCTCTTAACCAATCAATAGCCTTGTCCATATCACCTTCACAGGCATCCAAAGCTTTTTTACAATCAAGCATACCTGCTCCAGTACGTTCTCTTAATTCCTTAACATCACTAGCTTTAAACATAATTATCTCCTTATTTCTCTAAAGCTTCAATTAATTCAGCTTTCTTCATTGCAGAATAGCCTTTAACGCCAGCTTCTTTTGCTCTATTTTTTAAATCAGATAAAGTTAAAGTATTTAAATCTTCTTCAAAAACTTTCTTCTCTTCTTTTTTAACTTCTTCTTTTACTTCATTAACTGCTTCTTTTTTTACATTTTTTTTGTTGTTTTTGTCATCTTCAGTAACATAATCAACAACTTCATTACCATTAACTTCAGCAATAGCGTTAGTAAGTACACCCATTACTAATTTAACAGCTCTAACAGCATCATCATTACCAGGAATAACATAATCAACTAAATCTGGATCACAGTTAGTATCAACAATACCAAATACAGGTATTCCTAAAATACGAGCTTCTTTAATAGCGTTTTCTTCTTTACGTGGATCAACAATAACTAATGCTTGAGGTAATTTCTTCATTTCACGAATACCACGTAAGTTTTTATTTAATTTTTCATATTCTTTCTTAATTTGGATAACTTCTTTTTTAGGTAAAAGATTAAATGTTCCATCTTCTTCCATTTTATCGATTTCATCCATTCTACGTACTCTTGAACGAATAGTTCTAAAGTTTGTAAGAGTTCCACCTAACCATCTTTCAGTAACAAAATAGTTATTAGTACGAACAGCACATTCTTCTGCTGCTTCTTGAGCTTGTTTCTTTGTACCTACAAATAAAACCTTTCCACCCTCTTCAGCAATCTTTTTCATAGCTTCATATGCTTCTTCTAACTTCTTAACTGTTTTTGTTAAATCGATAATATAAATATCATCTCTTGTAGTATAGATGTATTCCTTCATTTTTGGATTCCATCTTCTTCTTTGATGTCCGAAATGAACACCAGCTTCTAATAAATAATTCATTGATACAATTGTACTCATATATTTTTCTCCTTTTGTTTTTTTCATCTACAAGTCTTATAACTTACCACCATATAGGCACTAGGCAAGAAAATAACTTATATGTCTATTTTTTTATTTACTTAATTCAGCAACTATTTCTGCTTTTTTCATACCCGTTACATTAATATTTTTTTCTTTTGCAACTTCTTTTAATTCAGCAACAGTCATTTTGCTGTAATCAACATCTTTTACTTCTTCTTTAACAGCTTTCTTTACTGTTTCTTTTTTTGTTTTTTTACTTGCTGTTTTGTTAATAGTTACTTCTTTAGTATTTTCACTCTTGTTAGCAGCAATCTTACCAGCTTTTCCATCTTTAGCAACTTTTACTAATTCACTGAAAGCCTTAGGATCATTAATAGCTATTTCAGATAACATTTTACGGTTAACTTCAACACCTGCTTTGTTAAGTCCTTCAATAAATCTTGAATAACTAATTTCATTTTCACGACAAGCAGCATTAATTCTTGTAATCCATAATTTACGGAAATCTCTCTTCTTTTGTTTACGATCACGGAATGCATATTGTCCTGAATGCATTAATTGTTCTTTTGCAGTTTTATATAAACGATGTTTACTACCAAAGTATCCTTTTGCTTGTTTTAATACTTTCTTATGACGAGCCTTAGTAACAGCTCCATTTTTTACTCTTGCCATCTTTCTTCCTCCTCTTACTTATCTTAGATTAAGTTCTTTAATCTGTTATGATCAGCTTTACTTAAACTATTTCCTTTTCTATTTTTTCTATTGAATTTAGCGTTTTTACTACCTGTGTTATGACGAGAACCTGGGCAATAAATTTTTACTTTTCCACTTTTTCTAACTTTTAGAACTTTGGCTGTTCCTTTATGTGTTTTAATTTTTGGCATATTTAATTCCTCCTATTATTTTTTATCTTTCTTAGGTACTAGTAACATTGTCATCTGTCTACCCTCTAATTTTGGTTTTTCTTGTATATCAGCATACTCTTCTAGTTTAGAAGAAAAACGCATTAATACTTCTTCACCAAGCTCAGTATGAGCCATTTGACGTCCTCTAAAACGAACTGATACCTTAATTCTGTCACCTTTTTCTAAGTATTTGATGACATTGCGAAGTTTTGTTTCAAAGTCTCCAACATCAATAGTTGGTGACAATCTAAATTCTTTCAATTCAGATCTACTAGCTTTTTGTTTCTTTAATGCTTCCTTTTGTTTCTTTTGTTTTTCATAACGGAATTTATTATAATCCATTACTTTACATACTGGTGGATTAGCATTAGGACTAATTAAGACTAAATCTAAATTAGCATAACTAGCAAGTGTTAAAGCATCTTTTATGTTTTTAACCCCTACTTGTTCACCCTTAGGTCCAACCACCAAAACTTCTTTTGCTCTAATCTGTTCGTTGATAGGCAAATCGTTCTTACCGTTTGCGATAACTAACACCTCCATAAAATAAGAAAAGCAGATAATTCATATCCGCTTTTAAACACAATTGAAAACACCAGTTTTCTAAAGGCATTTACCCATCGCTACTAACAGCAATCAGGTGGATATAAATCTCTTTCCATTTCTTAACTGTTACTAGTATATGATAAACTCTAGTAAAAGTCAACTATTTTTTTGAATAACTATATCCTTTAGATACATTATCCAAAGTAACTTGAGCTGCATAAGCATTAGCTGTAATTAAATGTTGATACATTTCTATCTTATCATCAACACTAGCATCAACAATAGCCCCACTATTATGTTGAATTATATTATGGGTTAAATTATATATAGTAGTTGTAGGAGTAATATTATAATCATTACTTCCAAATTCATATTTTATATATTCACCATCATACATTGAATTACTATTATCTAAATTAAATGTATGAAATAAAGAAAATATCATATCACTTGAATCTTTATAAGTAAGTCCATAACTAAAGCCATCATTTGCTCTTCTATATGTAACATAATTATTAGTTTCAAGATCACTTATTGTAACAACAGAACCATCACTATTATTAGTATCAAATGAAATCTCCATCTTTCTTAAAGCATCCTCCATTTGTGAAGAACTATATTTATTACTCATAAACGGATTAACACAATTATCAAATTCTATCAAGTTTCTCCTAAGTGTTTGATTACAATTCTGTTCATAAGCCTTCTTACCTGTTTTTCTAAAAGTTAAATGGGCATTCTTTTTAATTGTATTAAAATATTTTTTAGAAAGTTGATCATTACTCCTCATCCACTCATCAGTACTAACTCTAAGATTATATTTACTAATAAGAACCGAAGTCACTCTTTCCAAAGCCTCATAAAAATCATCATAAGAAATATCTCTTTTTCTAAATTTATCCCTAGCCGCACAAACAAACGCTATAAAGCCTTCCTTATTTTCTATAGATAATTTATCATCAAGTCTTAAGATACCAAAATTATTATTAGGATAACTTATCATCACTTCATCACTTATATCATAAATGTCAGAGCCCTCTACTAAAACTCTATCTTGATCATATAAAAAACTAATGTTTCCTAAAACATAACTTTTATCATTACCATTAGAATTAAATAATCTACTACTCCCAATTACGCCAACTTCCAAAACTTTAACGCTTTCATCAAATTCTAACTTATTCATACTGCCTCCATCATTCTTAGAATAGCACAACTATTAGTTTTTGAAAATAAATATTACACAATTAGACGCTTTTTGTCTTTGCCCTGCAAACTATCTTTAATAGTATATAATTCATCAACTGATAACATTGAATTATAAATTATACTATCAAACAAAGCTTCTTCATTAAGATTAGCTGTATTTTTAAGACATTCTAAATTTCTAAGTACCTTCACTCTAGAAATTATATTTCCTCCTATATTGTAATTTCCCTGGTCTAAATAATTTTCATCCATATATTTTATAAAATTACTATTAATAATCTCTTCACTAATATCTAATCTTGGTGAAAGAGAAAATAACTCTCTTATATCACTATTTTGAAATTCACTAACATGATTACAAGATAGTTTATCTAAATTACTATTAGCTACAAAAAACTTATTGCTCTTAACTTCATTACCTAAACTACCATCATCATTTAAAGAATCTGCTTCTATTAAATTATTAATATGAATTCTTTTAACTATATTTAAAGCATCATCTCTACAAAGTATTTCTTCAATAACATTTTTATCTATATTTTCTTCTATTAACGAATCAATTATATCAAAATTTTTAACATCAAGTAATTTTGCTAAGTCTACATTACCACAAATACTAATATCATAGATATGATATAAATCTAATATAGCTTTTAAATATGAATTTTCATATCTAAGTACTTTATAATTAATGTGATCTATATCATATGCACCATTATCTGCTAATAATAAAATGTTATCACATACCTTCTTTAGTTCCTCATTATCAATTAATATATCTATATTATTATTTATAAATTTAGTATTAATATATTTACGATTTAAAAGCATTTCAATTAACCCTAAATCACCTGTAATATCTTTTTGTAAAATATAACTTAAGTTACTATAAGTAAGACATATTCCCGTTTTAGCCAAAACAGTAAATTTATCTTCTAAAGCCCCTAGATCTATTGTTTCAATAATCTTTTTGAAATCGTCATCTATCTTATCATAATCATATCTATATTTTAAAAATAATTGTTTATATTTTTTATCTTTTGTTAATGTTTGTTCATGCGTTTTTACAAAAGAAATATTATGAGAAACAGCATCTTCTAATATATTAACTTGCATTCTTTCACTAATATCAAAATCTTCGAAAAATCTGCCTATTTCATCTCCAGTTACTTGTCCTTCATCAATTTTCTTTTGGAGATGCTTAAAGGCTTTTACTTCTTTTTCCTTTTTCTTCTGAACTTTATTTATATTGCTAATTTTTTCTTTATATTTAGGTATTATTTCATCTCTCGTAATACAAATAACTTCTGCATCGACCATTTCAAAATAAATTAAGGAATGCATTAAATCATCTGTTACATCCACAACATCAAAGCCATCCATTTTTTTAGCAAGAAAGGTTGAAGTTAATAATTCCTCCCTAGTAAATTTTTCCTGTTTTAATTTTTTAATTTCTATAATTAATCTTAAAATAGGACTAGCTATATCACTTTTACATATACAATTAATACTATTAATATAATTTTTATCAAAACAAGTTTTTAAAAATACAGTTGCCACTTCTTTATTTTTTTTAACTCTTTCTATATCAGCTTCTTCTACATCTTCCATATTTACATTTAAATATGTCAATAAAGTAAGTTTTCCTCTATCACGAAGTTCACGTAAATTAACTAGTTTCTCTAAAGCATCACTTGCATTATAAACGGAAGCCAAATTTTGTTCATAATCACAAGATATAACACCAAATCTAATCAACTCATCTAAGTCTATTTCTCTAATAGTTTTATTAAAAATTTCATCATTAGCTGCTAAGGCACTATCACAAATAGTTTGTAATTGGCTCCACACTTTCATATAATCTTTATAAAAACCTTTTTCAATGCTATTAACTGCAATATCTCTTTGTAATTGTACTAATAACTCATTCATATAAACTACCCCTTTATTAACTTTTTATCAATATCGTTCATAAACTGTTGTTCTATATCATCTTGTAACTTAAAAAACTGTTCTCTTGATGAACTATCTATAATTTTTTTCAATTTATCTTTTACACTACGATATCTATTAACTCTATTTCTAAGTTCCATACGATATCTCTTATTAGTATCTACTTTTTTAGTAAAAGCAGAAATAACTACTACGACGTTAGGCATTAAAAAATGAAAAACTACTCTTTGTTGATTAGCTCTAAGTTCATAAAATTCTGAATAATGGCAAGTAAATCTCTTCAATCCTTTAAATTCTTGTTCTTTAATTGAATTAATCATTCTAACTAAAATATCTTTTTGACAATTTTTACAAACATCTTTTATTATTGGTGAATTATCAAGTTCTCTAACACTATTAGGTAAATAAACTACATGAAAGTCACTTTGAACATCAATTTTAATTTCTTCTTCTTCATACTCATCATAGTCAAGCAATATAGAAAAAAGTCTCTCACAATTCTGCCTTTCTTCACTAAATAAATCATCCTCATCTTCATATTTAGCAACCTCATATGCATCAAGTTCATTTCTAACGGCAAGTAAAATATTTTTCATTTCTTTATTATAAGTAGCTTTATCCTTACGTGGTAAAAGTCCACATCTAATCATGTCTTGATAATTATCACATTGCATCAAAAAATCAAGAGACAAAACATTATAGCTTTCTTCATTTTCTTCTAAAATATGTTTACTCTTCTTTTCGACTATTCCATTATCACAGATAACATTTATTAACTCTCCTCTATGTTCATCATTATTTTTTAGTTTCTTATTATTAGTATTTATAATGGAAAGTAAAATCTTTTTCTTCTCTTCCGTAGGTAATTGCTGATATTCCTCACTTCCAACAACATCATCAATATCTGTGATAAATCCATAACTATCTTCTTCTAAGTTCTTCATATCTACACCCCTTAAAGTAGTTGCTATTATATCATAAAATTTAAAAATATGCAAGAAAAAAGACCTAAAGTACTAGGTCTTGAGTATAAAACAGTATTAAAACTTAATTTTTTCTTCAATATAAGGTATTACTTTATCTAATTCCAATGTAATTTGTTCCATTGTATCTCTATCTCTAATAGTAACAGTATTATTATTAATAGTATTATCATCAATAGTAATTGAAAAAGGTGTTCCAATAGCATCTTGTCTTCTATAACGTTTACCTATAGAACCAGCCTCATCATAACTACACATAAAGTTTTTAGATAACATATCATATACCTCAGAGGCTTTTTCGCTATGATATTTTTTAGCAAGAGGTAAAACTGCTACTTTATATGGTGCTATTGAAGGTAAAAACTTCATTACATCACGTTCTTCACCGTTTTCTAGTGTTTCCTTATGATAAGCATTAAATAAAACTGCGAGTACTGCTCTATCACAACCTATAGTAGATTCTACAATATAAGGTATAAATTTCTCGTTTGTTTCAGGATCTAAATATTCTTGACTAACTCCTGATACCTTCTGATGTTGAGATAAGTCATAATTAGTTCTGTTATGTGTTCCATTGATTTCTCCCCAACCAAAAGGAAATTTATATTCTATATCACATGCTTCCTTAGCATAATGAGCTAATTTTTCATGATCATGGAATCTTAAATCGCTCTCTGGAATTCCTAAATCCATAAAATACTTTTTAGCATATTCTTTAAAATAATTATATAATTCAGAATCATTTCCTTCCTTACAGAAAGTTTGATACTCCATTTGTTCAAATTCTATTGTTCTAAAAGTAAAGTTACCAGGTGTTATTTCATTTCTAAAAGCCTTACCTATTTGACCTATACTAAAAGGAAGTTTTGATCTAGTAGTTCTTTGAACATTTAAAAAGTTAACATATTCCCCCTGAGCGTTTTCTGGACGTAAATAAACCTTATTTTTACCATCTTCTACTACTCCTCTATGGGTTTCAAACATTAAATTAAATTGTCTAATATCAGTAAAATCTGATTTTCCACATTTTGGGCATGGAACGTGATGAGTTTTAATATATTCCATCATTTCATCTTGACTCATTGCATCAGCATCTGCATCCTCTGAAAAATCATCTATTAAATTATCTGCTCTATGTCTTGTTTTACAATTCTTACAATCAATTAATGGATCAGAAAAAGATGATACGTGTCCACTTGCTTCCCAAACCTTTGGATGCATTAAAATATCTGCATCAACTTCATAAGCATTACGTCTTTCTTGAATGAATCTTTTTCTCCAAGTATCTTTAATATTATTTTTTAGTCTACTTCCTAATGGACCATAATCCCATGTATTTGCAAGTCCACCATATATTTCACTACCCTGAAATATAAAACCATATTGTTTACAATAATTAACTAATTCTTCCATTTTCATATTATTTTCCTCCTAAAAAAATAAAACTCCCAGAATAAATGTAAGGACGAGTTACCCCGCGGTTCCACCTTACTTATTCCAGAAGAATCTCTTTCTTTGTAGCGCTAGGAGTTTCCAACCTCCATCATCGCGTCATCACATATATTATAGTAAAACTTATTTAAAATTTCAAGTCGCCTAATAAAGAAAAAAATCTTTTTTTCTTTTTTAAATCATTTGAAGAATCAATAAACTGAACATAAGTATCACCATCTTCATTAATTAAATCTTTTTCAAGTAAAATCTTGCGTGTCTGTTTACTAACTCCAACACTTCCATCATAAAATTTAACATCACCTAATACTTTCCGAATGTTTTCTTTAATCAATGGATAATGTGTACATCCCAAAACGACACATTTTACTCCCCTATAAGGCATCAAAGTATTTTTTAAATAATTATCTATCTTCTCCTGATCCCCTGTCTCAACTAAATCAGCTAATCCAGAGCAAGATAAAAGAGTTGTATTATGGTTATCATACTTATGATAAAGCTGTTGAAATTTATCACTATTAATAGTAGCCTTCGTCGCCATTACCAAGGTTTTCTCTGAAAAATCGTTATCATAAATCATTTTATAAGCCGGTTCAATAGCGACTATCGGTATACTATATTTTTCCCTTAAACAAGTACTCAAAGTGCTAGCAGTATTACACGCTATAACTATTATTTTGCAGTTATTATCTATTAATGTATCAACCACTTTAAAAACAATTTTCTTTAATTCATCAAAGCTCTTATCACCGTACGGATTATTTAAAGAGTCAGAATAATAAATAAACTTTTCATGTGGTAAAATTTTTAAAAGTTCTTTTAATACCGTTACCCCACCAATTCCTGAATCAAACACGCCAATCATTTTATTCCTCCTAATATCATTATACAAAAAATAAAGTTAGAATTAACCAACTTTATTATTTATGGTGATGAGTTTTATCATCTAAAATTTCTACATCCATGCTTACTGATTCATCAGCTTTTTCCCAATCATTACTAAACATTCCTTCAATCCATGGATCTACATAAACTGGTGGATAATCATTAATATCATCATTCTTAACTGGAACAGCCTGAGAATTATTAGTTTGTGGTGCTTTATTTTGAGTCATAGCATTGCTTTGAGTATTTGTATTGTTTTGAGCATTTGTATTACTTTGAGTTTTTGTGTTATTGTGTGTATTTTGAGTATTTGTTCTTTGAAAATTAGTATTTTGAGCATTTTGAGCTGGGGTTGCCTTATTAGGATTATTTAGATTTGCTATAGCAGCCAAATCAGCCATATCAGGTAATAAACCATCATAATTTTTTTTCTTGCTTATAGTTCCTATTTTTATAGAATAAATATTATAATTATGAAGCAATGTACCATTTAGCCAATCATTACCTATAAAGTTTATAAAATTATCAATCTTTTTTAACTCGTTATCTCTCTTCTTATCATTCTTAAATTTAAGACTAGCCTTTTTCTTATAAAAGCTAACATATGATTGTTCAAAAACATCATAAATACTAGAACACACCTTTCTAATTAGTGGAAAAAAGATTCTCTTTACTTTGACATTACCTTTGTTTTTATTCAAAGTATTAAATATATCTTTTGTGGAAATAGTAGAGCGCCCACCAACATTATTAGACATATCCTCCAAAATCATTTTTCTTATCTGAGCTCTTCTTGTTCTTCTAAGTGAAGCTTCAATATCCATCTTTACATGAAACCTCTCATACCTTGCAGATAACCTGGATTTGAATTTATACCATGGCAACTTATCTGTAGTTAAAATATCATCTGCTAATCTTCCTAAATCACGGTTAGTAGAACTAGTTACACCAGGGAAGAAAATAACAGGTCTTGCTGGCCCAAATCCTGGCCCCGGTGCTGGACCAAATCCCGGACCTGGTGCTGGCCCAAATCCCGGACCAAATCCTGGACCTGGAAATGGACCACCTGGTCCTCCATGAAAATTATTCATACATATCACTCCTCTTAATTGTCCACATTATATCACATTTTCTTTGATTTTACAAGACTTTTCTCATTCTCACCATATAGTTTACCATCTAATAAATAATTAGGTAAGCTAATATTAAAATAAGAAATATCTCTATATTGTTCTACTTCACTTAAAGTATTGAGAATTCTAGAAAGAAGTGGCGAAAGTTCTAAAGATTTTAAAGCATCACTATTACGTAACGCAAATCTATTCATCTTTTCTGTTTCAAGACTTGAAGAATCATCAAGAAAACTACTTCCTAAGTATTTAATATCAAGGCATTCACTAACACACTGAAAAATATCCGTTACCATCTCACTAGTAAGTTGTCTTTCTTTTTTATTAAGCCATATTGGTTTATTAGCAGTCGTATCTTTTAAATAATTATAATAACCAGCACTCGAAAACTCTCCTACTTTTGCATCAATGGTTCCATCATAAGAAAAATTATTTTTCGTTTTTGATATTTTATTAGCAAACTTTGCTAAATCAGTTAAATCTATTAACTTATATTCACCATAAGTCCCATCATCATAAAAAGTGTTTTTAATAATTTTACTTATCTGTGATGGATAAAGTAAAGACACATTTACTAATCCCATCCTAATATCAGGATCAACTTCATCAATAAAATTATCTTTCTGCTGTTTTTTATCAATTTTTACAATTGAAGCCTTTAGGACTTGCGCTCTACCATGTAAAATATCATCTTGATATTTACCTAAACTATATAACTTCCGATTAAGTACCTCACAAGATATAGTTCTATCAATCTTATAGCTGAAACTATCATCAATAGCAGAACAAACCTCATCAATCCCATTCAACTCAACAGATAAAAAGTGAGTAACAGAATTATCATCAACCATCCCAAGTATTTTTTTCATAATTTTCTCCTCAAATACCACTATATCACTTAACACCCCTACTAAAAGTATAGCGTATTTAAAAATTTGTGCAACTAAATTTTACATAAAAACGTATATCAATTAAAAGTAATTATACTTTGCCAATGCTTTAATTGCTTATGAAGTTTAAATAAAAAAGAACATAGTAACACATCACTAGCTCTCATTTACATTATTTAAATATATTTAATATTATTATAAATTTTTATATTTGGCATTCTTTTAACAAGAGTTTTTTGTAATTTTGTTTGTCTCTCAGGAAAGACTAAATCATCTTCCTCTTCAAAGTCTTTATCTGTCAAGCCATAATCTTTTAATAATAATTCATAAAATCTATTTGTAATTTCTATTTCTCTCTTATCATCATCTGTTAATTCTTTTTTGGAATCTAATAATTCAAATCTCTTTTCGTTTGCCTTTATTTTTTTATTGTGTTCAAAACTCCATTGTGCAGCAGGTCAACCAACATGTCGACAACCACCAAAATGTCTACTATTGCCATAAGAACTATAACCATATGAATTTTTTTGATCATATAATCTATCCAATTCATTCATTACTCGCATCAACTCAGCTTCTCTTAGTTTATCACTAGCCATTGTATGAAATAAAGAAATATCTCCTATTCTCATTGTTTTATAACCCCTTGGTATTTCTAATTCAAACCCAATATGTCCTTCCTGATAATAAAAATCAAATACTTGAAAGCTTCTTTCACCAAATGAAGCGTATACATTCAATCCCTCAATTCCATCATTATTGCCGGATATCATAATTTCTGGATTTGCTTCTTCAAATATGTTTAAAGCCCTATTATAAATATTATACATTGCTATTCTTTTATATATCTCTAATTCTGATAAAATTTTTTTATCATCTTCGTTAACATTAATATTATCTTTAATAACCGAAAATTCTAAATCTACTAAATCATTTAAATAATGGATCATTGAACCACTAAGTATTCTGTTATATTTTTTTAATAATTCAAGTAATTCTTCTCTAGTATTTATTTTGTTCCAATTACCATTCTTTCTTAATATTTTCATTTTAAACCTCCATCACTAGTTATGTATTACAACATAACTTTTATTGAAACAAATCTTTTTACGAACCGCATTTTCAACTGTATATAATTCGACGCCTTTAAAATTTCCTGTATTAATGGCACAAAAAAACTAATCCACGATAAGGATTAGTTATTATCAACTAGAAATAATAAAATTTCAAGTAAAATTCTTAATGGTAGTCTGTACGGGGTTCGAACCCGTGAATACGAGCTTGAGAGGCGCGCGTGTTAAACCACTTCACCAACAGACCAAATGATATCTCTTTAAAAGACAATATCATTCTAACAAAAATATTAGTATTTGGCAATAGTTATTTATAAAACTTTGAATCTGGAACATTAGAGGTACTATCACTAAGCATTTTTTCTATTTCAATGGGATCATCCTTCTTTTTAAATAACTTTTTAATCTTTCTACTTATCTTATTAGCACTCACTATAGGATCTTCTATATAAATATCTGACATAGCAAAATTAGTTAAATTAGTATTTATAAGTTTTATATAATCTGCCCCACTATAACCAGTAAAACTAACCTTTCCTACTAAACTTTTATCTGTATAATCTTCTTTAGGCGTTACATAAAGTTGAAAAGCATCACAATATAACTTTGTATTTTCATCATTCATCAAAAAATAACCATCTTTAATAAGTTCATTAGCAAATTCTCTTCCTTGTGAAGTTAAATTTAAGAAATATCCTGGATGAGGAGTAGCAACCTTTATAGCCCCTCTCTCTTCTTCAAAATATCTTTCAAATCTATTTTCTTCCTTTAACGTAAATTGTCTAAATGTTGGATCAAGTATATAATTATCTAGTACAACTTTATCATTCTTTAATATGGGAAGCGTTAACATATTTAAAGCATGAATTGGTTTATGTGCTACAACATTCCCAATATTAAATGCTTTATTAGGAAACCCCATCCTATCTAATAAATCCTTTAGAGCTCCCTGAACCCTACCACAGCAGCCTTTATAAGAGAAATTAAGAAAATCCTCCTCTGAATTTAAACACTTCTTACGGGCCTCCATTACCAACCAATCCAAAAAAGTATTAACACAATTTTCTGGAATAAAACCATGTTGTTGATAAAATTTTTCTATCTTAGCTATATAATCGATATTAATTTCATATTTTTTAGGTTCTTGTAAAAATAAATAAATATTATCTTCCATACTATCACTCCACTTGTTATTATAACATACAACAAAAAAAGGAGTAAACCTCCCTTAATATTAATAATTTTCTTTTTTGATTTCAAAATAAGATTGTGGATGATTACATACTGGACAAACCTTTGGAGCTTCTTTTCCAATAACAATATGTCCACAATTACGACATTGCCAAATTCTATCTCCATCTTTACTAAATACTAAACCATCTTTAACATTAGCAAGTAATTTTCGATAACGTTCTTCATGTTCCTTTTCAATTTTAGCAACCTCTGTAAATAAGTAAGCTATTCTATCAAAGCCTTCCTCTTTTGCAGTCTTAGCAAAGTTATCATACATGTCTGTCCACTCATAATTTTCACCTTCTGCTGCTGCTAAAAGATTTTCCTCAGTAGAAGGAATACTTCCACCATTAAGTTCTTTAAACCACATCTTAGCGTGTTCTTTTTCATTATTAGCTGTTTCTTCAAATATAGCTGCTATTTGCTCATAACCATCTTTTTTAGCCTTAGAAGCAAAATAAGTATATTTATTTCTTGCTTGACTTTCACCAGCAAATGCTGCCATTAAATTTTGTTCTGTTTTAGATCCTTTTAATTCCATAATTAACATCCTTTCTTCTTGCAATTCTTGCAAATACCTTTAAAACTAACTTCGCAATCCAATACTTCATTATCATCAATTTTTTCTAGATTAAAAAGATATTCCTCTCCCAAATCAATAATTGAACCACACTTCATACATATAAAATGTGCATGCTTATTAGTATGATCAAACCTATCAATATTATCAGGAGTTTTAATTCTTTTAATTAACCCCTCATCTACAAGCCTATTTAAATTCCTATAAACTGTCCCTAAACTAATATTAGGAATTAATTTTACTGCTTCATTATAAATATCTAAAGCACCTGGATGAGAATAACTATTATTAACAATTGATAATATGAGATCTCTTTGTTTTGTGTTTCGCAAAGACATCATCTCCTTATTAGTAATGATTACTATTTAAGTATAGTATAAATAATAAGGATAGTCAAGCCTTATAATGTCTATTTTCACTAATACTAACTATTCTTAACATAGTCCAAATAATAAATATTAAACTAATTATAATTACTAAAATAATATACATTTCTCCACCTCGTCATCAATATACAGATATTAAATAGAAATGACAAATATAAAAAAATAAAAATTGATCCTAAAAATAGACCAATTATTACAAAATTGAAGTATATAATTTTAATTTTTCAGATATTTTGCAACCCCTTTTTATATGTTTTATGCTTAATAAATGTCAGTACAATACATCCAAGTAATATACCACAACTATCTACTCCTACATCAAATATTCTACCCGTTCTTCCTGGAATAAAAAGTTGATGAATCTCATCTCCTATTGAAAATAAAACACAACATATAAAAGTAATCAAAAATACTTTTTTATTACTAGAAACATAATTACTGACTAAGCAAAAGGTTAAAACAGCTAATACAAAATATTCACTCATATGAGCAGTTTTTCTAACTAGCAAGCGAACATTTTTAATTATTTTTTTCTCTTGAGCCTTTCCAGTAGTCTTTCCCCTAAATTTATCAACTAAATGAATTAGTGAAATAGTTACTTTATCACTAGTATGGTTGGATTTAGTAGCATTCTGATTAGAAAATAAAAACATCATGCACATCCAACATCCCAATATTATAAAAATTATTTTCTTGCTCATTTAATCCTCCATTCAAAGTATTATTCATACATTATATTAATATCAACATTTCCGTTAATACCATCTACTCTTCCTGTATCACATATTTGCCAGTATTTATATTTTCCCAAATAATTTGTTTTATCTGTATAATGGGCAAGCCAAGTATCATATTTTTTATTGTTCCAAATTAACTCTAAGTAATTTTTACTACTATATAACATTGTTTTATACTTAGCTTTACTAATTTCATCCATAAATGCATTTGAAATTTCATTTAAATCATGAAAACTAATATTATAAGAATTAAAGTAAGACCAGTCCTCCCAATCAAAAGAAACGCCTAATTTTACTTTGTAATCTTTTATTTGTTTTATTACCCATCTAGCATCATTTCTTGCCTCTTTTATATTAGATGCATATGAATAAAAATATACTCCCACAGGAATTTTATATTTTAAAGCCTCGCTTATATTTTTCTTAAACATTTCATCTAAAACATATTCTCCACCATTTCCCCTAGTACTCCCTACTCTAAGAATTACAAAGGAAACTCCAGCTTGACTTAATTTTGAAAAATCGACATTACCTTGCCACTTAGATAAATCAAGTCCAACTTTATTATTTTTATATTTCCCCAAAACATCAGAAAAACAAACTGTTTCTCTCTCTTTACTTTTTACGTTTTTAGGATCATATACATTTAAAGTAAAAGACTTACTAGTCTTATTTTTACTACTATCAGAGGCATGAATGACTAAATCATATTTTCCTATTTTATTTAAGTCATAATCCCCTTCTATATAACACTTTGGTTTTTTATAATAATTATCACCACATAGAATAAGATCAGTTAAACTTCTCTTAGAACCAACACCTAAACTATAAGTATCACTAATCCATATCAAAGGAGCAGTCTTATCAACGACTTTTATATCAAAGAAACTAGTGACTTTGATATTATCAGTATTAATATATTGAAAACTAATATTCTTTTTACCAAGACTATCACTATCAATAATATAGTCATCAATAATTTTACCATTAATACTTTTAATAAATGAAGAAACATGTCTTTTTTCATAAACCTCCACTACTAAGTCATTATAAGTAATATCAACTCTAGCATGTTTAATTCTATAAAAATGAATACTAACACCAATAATAAGTATAAATAAAATACTAAGTAAAACAATCAAAACCCTTTTCTTATTCATATATTCTCCTTAATATAATTATATTAACACAAAAATTAAGACATTAAACAAAAAAGTCAATGCAAAGCATCAACAAAATCACAATACATACTGCAAAATGATTATTTATTAAAACATTAAATTTTATATTTTTTTGCCTTATTAGGATATAAATCATCAATCCACTCTCTAAAAACTATAAGCAATCACTAAACTTTTCAATAATGGCATTAACGATTCTTTCAGAAGCATGGCCATCACCATATGGATTAGATGCTTTGCTCATTTCATCATAAGCTTTTTTATCTGTTAATAATCTTTTTGCCTCATTATAAATTACATCCTCATCAGTACCAACTAATTTTAATGTTCCAGCAGCAATTTCTTCAGGTCTTTCAGTTGTATTTCTTAAAACCAATACAGGTTTTCCAAGAGATGGGGCTTCTTCTTGAATACCTCCAGAATCAGACATAATCAAAAAACTCTTATTTTGAAAATTATGAAAATCAAACACTTCTAATGGTTCAATTAATCTTACTCTATCATGTCCCTTTAATATCTCATTAGCAATTTCTCTTACTAATGGATTTTTATGAATTGGGTATACAACTTTAATATCATCAAACTCATCAACAAGTCTTTTTATTGCTTTAAAAATATGTCTCATTGGCTCCCCCAAGTTTTCTCTTCTATGTGCAGTTAAAAGAATCATGCGACTATCACCAACCCAATCAATATTAATTGATTTGAAGGAGGCGCTCTGATTTTTCCAAACAAAAAAGCACATACTTGAAAACTCTCATAATTAAAAGTTCTAAAGTAAGTGTTCTTTACTACATAATAATAATTATCAAGGACGTCAAAACACATATAAATTTTTTTTATATTTTTTTGAATAACTTCAACAGGCCAAAACCACGGTATTGCATTCATCCAAGTCGCCCTTAACTCAGAACAATACCACCCAGTACTTCTTATTCCACAAAAAAACGCCAATACAAAAACTTATAAAATAAGCATGTACTAGCACTTTCTTAAAGCATATTATATCAATTTATTCTTTTTTTTAATTATTTTATAATATTGTTTTGAAATTATATCCAAATACTTTATATTAAATTTTTCTATTGTGTATTTTCTAGTTAATTCTATAAGTAAAGATATCATAAATATAATCAAAACAGAGAGTATCATATATAATATCAAAAAATATGAATTAGTAAACTTACTTCCGTTAAATATATTATTCCAAAGAAGTAGCCTTACATTAGGATTATCATGAATCAGATATATCCCAAATACACAAGAAGAAATATTATTTATAATTTTAGAACTAAAACTTTCGAAACTTAAAAATATACTTAATAAGCAAACTGCAATTATTATCATTAAAATACTTGACCTATAAGAAAGAAAAAACATTTTATTTAATAAATTTGCATTATACTTTGAAAGAAATATCAATCCAAATGTATAAGCAAATAAAATCATAACGCATAAAAGTAGTATGTATTTAATTTTTTTGTTATTTTTAAAGTAATGAATATTTATATTTACATATGCACCTAAGCTATAAAACAGTAAAAATTGAAGCAATTCATTTTTTAAAAAATCCACCGATAAAAACGTCGGAATAATCGAAAAACAAATTATCATCATTAATATATATCTGTTTAAATCTTTCCTATTTAAATTTAAAATAAACTTATTTATATATGGAATAAATAAATAAAAAATTATATATACTGAAAAAAACCAATATTGCTTTGTAATAATAGGAAAAAAACATTTAATCATTTCTTTAAAATTAAAATTTGAAATACCAATCACACAAAACAATATATAAATACCAACAGAATAAAACAATACTTGTAATTCAAATAAAATAACTTTTTTTGTTCTTATTTCCTTTTGAATCATAAAATATCCTGTTGTAATAACAAAAATAATTACTCCTAAATTTCCGAGATAGGTATTACCTATTACAAATTTATTAAAAAAATGATTCATATTAGCTATATCATAATTACCATAAATATTGCAATGTCCAAGAATTATCATAATCATAGATAAAATTCTTAATAACTCAATATTACTGTTTCTTTTCAACATCCTATTTTACCTCCTGATAACAATTTTTTTAACTTTATTAATATTTTTCTTTAACATTTCAATGAAATATTTAAAGTTTTCATCCTTGAAAAATACTAATATCATTAATAAATTAGGAATTGCAAAACTAATTAAAAGATTATATATGAGTTTAACTATGATGATATTTGAAGAATATAATGTTGAGATAAAATATGATATTGAGGTTATTAAAATAAATATTATAAAGTATTTTATATTTATTTTTGCATATTCTTCAACAGATAAATTCAATATTCTTTTAAAAACAAATTTTGGATAGCTATAAAACCATAATACAAAACCACTCACAATGGTACCCATAAATATTCCTACTATTCCAAAAAATTTTGCAAATATAATCGAAAATACTATATTAAATATTGATTCAAAAATTGGCATAAATCTATCTTCATGCCATATTCCTGCCCCTTCCTTAAAGGTATCATATGTCACTCTCATCATTTTTTGATAAAAACTAATAATCAAAACTATAACTATATAAATTGGTAATAGATATTGCTCACCTACCCATATTTTTATAAACGGTTGTATAATAATTAATATACAATTAGAAGCAAATACCACCATCCAATAATTTAAAAAATAAATTTTCTTAAAAATATTTTGAGTTTTTGTAATATTTTTTTCAACCAATAAATTTCCAACGCTTGCAGATGAAGCGGAAATAAATTGTTGAAACAAATTACTAACAGAGTTTATTATCATACTATAATTAGAATATATTCCTACTTGTATTACACCAAAGAAATAAGATAATAAAATATTATCAGTTCCCCAAACAAAGAAATTACCAACTTTGTGAAAAAACAAACCTTTTATTTTTTTGAAAATACTTTTTTCAGTTTCTTTTGAAATGCTATCATTAGTGCATTTTTTTAGGTAGGGATATTGCTTATTAACAGTTAAATTCAAAATCACATTTTCAATAATCTGACAAATTATTTTTATTATTATATATAGATAATAATTTTTTGTAAAATATAATACTAATAATTGCGTAATATTTAACAAAAGCAAATAAAATGTGTGCGTATAATTTACAATATATTTTTTTTGGTCCGCATATAAAATCGATCTTTTATATGTTAGAAAATAAGAGGCTAAAGACGACATTAAATATAGTATATACACAATATATATATTTATATCTATAGACACTTCTCCAACAATAAAATTCAAAAATGGTATAATACCTAGTCCTAAAATAAGAACTATTAGTGAAATTATATTATAAGCTTTTTTATAAAAATTCATCAAAGCTGTTATTGCTTTTTTATCATTGTCAGCTAACGGTTTATATAAACTAAATATAATAGCATTACCAATACCAAGCTCTGCAATAGCTAACATTGATAGTATATTATTAAATAATCCATTTAATCCTAAATATTCAGCTCCGAGTATTCTTATAAAAATTGCTTGTGCAACAAAGCCTATTATCATCGTGCTTAAATTCACAACAACGGCAGCTACGGAATTTTTTATAGACTTCTCAGTTCTCATATTTTCTCCTATCATTTATTAAACTTTTCTAAATATTTCCAAAAGTTTGTCACGTACTGTTCTCTCGAGAAATTTTGTGACCTTAATTTCGCATTTTGACTATAATTTTTTAGTGAATCTTTGTTATCATATATTTTTTTTATTGTTCGAGTTAAATTTTGAGTTAAATTTGTTTTATCAACAATAATTCCACATTCATCGTCAATCAACTCAGGTAAACCGCCAGAATTTGTGCAAATAACAGGAATTCCTGAAGCCATCATTTCGATTGCAGTCAACGGACATGCTTCGTTTACAATAGACGGAATAACACCCAAATCTGCAATTGCATATAGATAATTAATATCATCATAATTTACATACCCAGTAAAAACGACATTTCTTCCCAAACTTTTTTTCTTTAAATTTGTAATAAACTCATTATCTTTTGATGTACCATAATTATATCCACCTAATATTATCAATTGTAGTGTTGAATCATTCAGCATATTAAAAGCGTCAATTAAATTTTCAACACCCTTTTCAGGACATACTCTACCACTATAGATTATATTAAATTTACTTTTTTTAATTTTATATTTAGTGAAAATATCATCATTACTTTTTGAATTGTTATAAAATCTTTTCAAATCAATGCCATTGTATAATGTATATACTTTATTATCATTTGTATTATAAACTGCTCTTACTCTATTTGAAATAAAGTCACTTACACACAAAATTTTATCAAAAGATGAGTAATTTTCTTTATTTTTAAATGAATCTATATTTAAATAATCATTATGTAAATGAAGGACTAATTTAGAATTTGAGATCTTTTTTATCATTGGTCCATATTGTGGCATGTTTTCCACTACAATCATATCGTAATTATTTTCTTTTTTCTTTATATATGAACAAACCTTTCGTATATATGGTGTGCCATAATATATTCCAAATAACCTTCTTAATATTTTTTCAAAATATAAAGTAAAGAAATCAAAAATGGGATTTTTTCTAATAAAATGAAATTTACAATTATCATATTTATATTCATAATTTTCAACTTTATCATCATAAATAGATAAAACCTCGATATTGTTGTTTTTACTATCTTTCAAATAAAAATCAATTAAATTTTCTACTGCACCACCATTAACAGGTGGAACCGGATGTACGCCAGCACTAATTATTAACAATTTCATATTTTCACTCCTTTTAAATTTTTTGATGAAGGTTCATAGTAATATGCAATTAACAATACTATAATAAACATATTAGTAAGACTATATGCCTCAAAAATAAAGGATATAAGATATGCAAATATTACTATACCAACATATTTTTTTTCATTACAATTTTTAACTTTATTTATAGCTGAAAAGAAAAATCCTAAAAACATGCTAAGTGTCAAAAGACCACCTTGATAAAGAATTTGTAAAAAATAATTATGAGCATGACCAGCATTTAAAGTTAGTATCAAATATTTACTGTCAACTATACCATGTCCAATTAAAATTGATTTTTTTATTTCACTAATAAATATATCCCATATATAAGTTCTACCAGTGAATGTTAAATCTTTTTTTAACCAGCCTTCTATGATAAAACTAAATATATTTTGAAATCTAAGAAAAACAATTCCTATAAACAAAATTAAGGCAACAACAATATATTTTTTTATTGGAAAATCTTTTTTATTAATGGTATAAACTAAAAATAATGCTATCATTATAACCATTGATACAATCCCAGTAGCAGACCAAGTAAAAATTATGCTACAAAAGGATATAATAAGCAAAAAAATTGACTTTAATACAATTTTACCATTCTTATTTAAAGAATTAGTAAATGATAAAGCTAATGCAGGAAAAATATAAGTTATTAGATTATTATCATATCCCAAAAAATAGTTTCCCGAATAACCAGATGAATTTAAATAAAATCCCCCTGGAAACAAAATGATAGTAATAAAATTAATCAACAACAAAATGAAAAAAGTGTTTTCTAAAGTTGTTAAAAATTTATCTTTATTATCAAGCATATTAATTTTAAATAGAACTATCCAACTTAAAATTGAAACAAATTCATAAATAAGGTTTAAATAAGACTGTTTGAAATAAAAAGTTGAAAATAAAAGAGAACAGTAAAATAAAATTATAAACAAAATAAACTTATCGATTTTGCATCGTCTTAGTAAAAAATAAAACAAACACCACATACAAATAAATATTCTTAAAATATTAATTATATTTCCTATATTTTTCCAAGCAGTATATTCAGAGAAACTTCCAGGTTTTAGTAAAATAAAAAATATTAAAAATAACATGAATTTGCTATTCATAAGTTTATAAAATTTATTCACCCTTATTTACACTTCCTTCATCATAAATATAAATTAACTTTTTATATTCATTCTTTATGTTATAATCTGACTTGCTCAAATCATAATTTCTGTTAGATTTTTTTTTAAAATTAATTATTTTATCATACCATTTTTTTGTAGAATCAATATCAACATAGTCAATCAAATCAGATATTTTTACATCAATCGGAACATTTTTTGAAACTATACAATTTAATCCACACGCTTGAGCTTCAATTACAACAATTCCTAACCCTTCAAATCTTGATGGAAAAGCAAAAATATCAAAAGCTGAATAGTACTTATAAATATCATTTTGTTGTTGTTCTAAAATAATGTTTTGCTCCAATTTATTACTTTTTATATATTTCAAATAATCATTTTTAAGTTCTCCTTCTCCTATTAATAATAGTTTAAAATCTCTATTTTTTTCAACTATTTTTTTTACCACCTCTAATAGAAATAGTTGATTTTTTTGAAATGTATATCGGCCAATAGAACCAATTAATATTTGATTTTCAGAAATATTATATTTTTCACGTAATTTCTTCCTATATAAGCTATTATATTTAAATCTTTTCAAATCGATTGCATTATGTATTACTATGCTAGAATACTTATCACTAAGTACCTCTTCTCCAAAACCATAAATTAAGGCAGCTTCACTGCAACCTAAAAATATATTTGCATATTTTCTATTTAAAAATTGTAGTATTTTATAAGCAAATTTTTTTAATATACCTTCTACACTCATTGATTGATGTGAATGGGCAATCCTTATTGGAACATTATTTTTTTTAGCCAATTTCATTATAATAAAATTAGACTTAGCCATATGCGAATGTACAATGTCAAATTTATTATCTTTCATTATTTTATTTAAAGATTTAATATTGTTAAAAATATTCTCTTTTTTTGAGGGAACTATAAATATTTTAAATCCCAAATTTTCAAATTTTTCTTGAGTAGCCTTTGATGGTACATTGTGTGTAATAATATACTTATCATATTCTCTTACAGAATTAATTTCATTAAAAAAACTCAATATAAACGATTCAACTCCACCACTTGAAAGACCACTAACAACTAATGCTAGTTTTTTCATAAATCTAATCCCTCTTTATAAAATTCATTTCTTTTATTGTTCAAACTATTTTTATCAAATTTTTTGGAATTTAAATAATTTTTTTGTGATTGATTTACTAAAAATTCATTATCTATTTTTTTAATTATTGACATGATTTCATTAACATTTTTCTTTTTAAAAATACAATTTTTATCTATCAACTCTGGAATTCCTCCAGCATTTGAACCAATTATAGGCATTCCAACACTCATAGCTTCAATCATGGCTCTTGGAAGTCCCTCTTGTAAACTTGGTTGAATATATAAATCCATTTCTGAGAGAAGATTAAATATTTCATCATGGGGAAAAGACCCCATGAAAACAACATTTTCCTCAACATTATATTTTTTTGCAAATTTTTTTAATCTAGTATTATCACCACCACCAATAAGAAAGTAATGTATATTATATCCATATTTTTTTAATTTTGAAATAGCCTTCATTACATATTCTTGTCCTTTATATTTCAACTGTACTGAAGCGACAGTAACAATCTTTAGTTTTTTACAATCAACATGTTTTAAATATTCACTTTTGTTACTAATGTAATCCTCATCAATATTTTCTATGACTACATCTGAGCAACCAATATTATGATGTTCATTAGGATATCTTTTTTGCAAAAATTCATTTGTAACATATATAACATATGGTGATTTTCTTATATATTTTTTTGTTATTAAAAACATAAACGGAGCTAAAAATTTTCCTCCTAAACGTGCATGATTCATATATCCATCCCATGCACAAGCCACCATTTCAACAACTATCTTTTTTTGATACTTATTTGCGCTTTGAATAGCAAATATACCTAATACACTTGGCATTCTGACAATTAAACAATCAACATCTTTCACAACCCCATCAACTTCATCAATAATTTTTTTTCTATTTTTTACAGCATCTGGAATGTCCTTATAGTTTCTTATTGGCCTAACCGTAATGTTTTTTCCATTTGTTATTTTATAACCTTTGTTATTATTTTTGTCTTTATTTCTTACTCTGGTAGAAATAATCATTTCATCAAACATTGGAAGATATCTTTGCTTAAAAAAATCATATGTCAAAGTTTGTCCCCAATAATTGTTTTTCTCATCAATTTGAAGAACAGTATCAAATATAAATAATGCTTTCATTATTTCACAACCTTTTCTATTTTTTTTAATATTTCCTTGTGAATATCATTTATTTTACTGGATAGTTGTATTCTTATTTTTTTCTCGTTAATAATCATATCTTCTACTTTATTGTATAATTCTTCAGCTGTAATATCGTTAATTTCTACAACATAATTCTGAAGTCCTACTGTTTCCATTATTCCATTAGTCTTTTTCTCATAAGCAATTGCAGTTGTTGGAACAGCCATACTTGTTGCAAATATATTAGAATGCATTCTTGTACCAACAAAATAATCCATATTAGCAATTAGTGATTTTATTTCACTTGGAGACCAATCATCTCTTCTAATAACAAATTGTTTCTTATATTTTTTAGGAAGCCTATCTCTAATTTTTTCAGCAATTAGTGTATCATCACCAGTACTAACAGTTACCTGTGGTATGAAAACAAATGCACATTTTCTTTTTTCAAACTCCTTCACCATAAAATCTTTTACACTGTTTATATAATTTTCCATTGCCATTTGTTTATTATCTAAATCTGGAAATTTCCAATTTCTGACTGTTACTCCAAATAACCCATAACTTTTCAATCTTAAATCATCGACAAAACTAAACTTTTTCTTTGAACTTTCTAACATAAATGCCATATCAGGAATCTGAACATGTTTATTATCATCTAATGTTTCTGATAAATATTTTTCAGTTATACTTTCCCTTGCAAAAACAAAATCAACTTTTTTAAGAACTTTGTTGGTAAAATATTTAATAAATTTATTTTTTATTGGCTCAATACTTGTTCCCATAACATATACTGGCTTATTAAAAAGTGTATCGACATATATTTGATAAATATGCATTAAACTATCAAATTTCTTTCCTCCTAAGAAGCCTCCTCCACATACTATAATTATATCTGAGTTTTGTAGAGCCTTTAAATTTTCATTTCTACTTATAGTTGCCCTTTTAAAAAAAGTTAGGCCAAATTGGATATAAATCATCTTAAAAAATAATTTTATAATTGCAATTGATTTTCCTACTTTACCTTTTTTATAAGGATAGGGATTTAAAATATTACTATATACTTCCTTTATATTGCTATCTTCGCAATAATGTTTTCTATCTATATTCGGAGTAAAAGATAATACATTAAATTCTACACTATTATATATTTTTTTTAAGGTATCTATAGTCGCTAATAAAATTCCAGCATCACCCTTATTATACCACGTATACGCATTAGTAACTGTTATTATCTTCTTATTTTTCATAAACTTCAACTCCCGTTTTAGTTAGTAACTCAGAATATTTATTTTTAAGCTTATTTGTTTCATATTTAATATTAAAATTACTTTTGGTAATACCAGATGTTGTGTCTTTTCTTCTAAAATTGATATAATTATCTAAAATACTCGTTGCCCACTCATCATCAGCATTAGACAAACTCATAAAAACAGTAGAATCAAGGACTTTAGTTTCTTTAGTCATATCATCCGAAAAGAAACATAACAGACCAGATGCTTGAGCTTCAACCCCTACTACTGGTAATCCCTCATATAAACTTGGTAGTAAGAAAACGTCAAATACCTGATATAATTCATTGGCATCATTTCTTTGTCCTAAAAATCTGACACTATCATTTAAACCTAATTCTCTAACTTTATTTTTAATTTCTTCTTGTAGAGGTCCTTGCCCAGCAAGCAATAAAATAGAATTTTTTTCTTTTTTATGAAATTGATTAAATATATCAATTAAAAAAGTATGATTTTTCTGAGCTACAAATCTTCCTATATGCCCAATAACAATTGTATCTTCTTTGATACCAAGTTCTTTTCTCTTTTTATCTCTTATCTTTTTGTCATATTTAAACTTGTCTAAATCAATTGCATTATTAAGTAAATAGACTTTTCCCTCATCATATGTCTTATCACCAAATAGCCATCTACCAGCAAGTTCACTACAACACATATAGTTAGTTGCATATTTCTTACTGAAAGGTCTTAGGACTTGTTTTAATAAGTTTTTCTTCCATTCTTTTTTATTTGTAGTTGAATGAGAATGAGCTATTCTTACTGGCACTCCTACTTTTTTAGCCGCATATAAAGGGAATACACTTAAAGTATTAATGTGAGAATGTACAATTTTATATTTACCATCTCTTAATACTCTACGCAATTCTTTTTGATATTTAAATACTTTCTGATAAGGTGGTATTAATATTACTTTTCCCCCAAGTTTTTCTATTTCATCATAAGGAATATTAGTAGAGTCATCATCACATATAAAATCAAATTGAATTTTATCATGATCAAGATGTCTATAATAATTCATTACTACAGCTTCTACTCCTCCACCTAACCATTTACCAACAATTTGGGCAATTCTAATTGGCTCTTCTTTTTTCTTCATTTTTTGCTACCTCCTTGATAAAAAAAAGATACATATCAAATATTTAGTATGTACCTAAGTAGTATTAATAAATGTCATACATTAAAATATATTTATTTAGCTCCCTTTCCAAATAAAACAACTTGAAACGTTTTAAAGAAAATTTTAATATCTAATACCAAAGAATTATGATTAGAATAAAAACTTTCTAACTTTAATCTTTCATTAAACGTAGTATCACTTCTACCATTTACCTGCCAATAACCAGTAAGCCCTGGTTTAGTTTTAATAATATCTTTATAATACTCTCCCATATCATCTTTCTCACGAGGTAAATATGGCCTATTTCCAATCATAGACATATCACCCTTTAGTATATTTATAAGTTGAGGTAACTCGTCTATTGATAACTTTCTCATTACCCTTCCAACTTTAGTCATTCTAGGATCATTTTTAAACTTTTTATTTTTTCTATATTCCTCCGCAGCTACTTTATCAATCTCTAATGTTTTAAATAATATCTCATCTGCATTAGGAACCATTGATCTAAATTTATACATCTTAAATTTCTTACCATTCTTTCCAATTCTAATTTGTGAATAAAATATACTAGCAAAATCCTTATCACAAACGTATGCTATCTTCACTACAATAGCAATTGGTAATATAAGTATACAACCTAATAACCCACAAATTATATCAAACAACCTCTTAATGAACAAATAGCCTACTTCTTTTACAGATACTTTATTTTTTTCTAAAGTAATTGCATCATTCATAATTTTTCCCTCACTAATTTTCTATCTTCTTATACCGATATCTAAATCATTTATAACTTTATCAAAATTATTTTCTAATAAATCTTCTACTATTTCCTGATCTTTAACTATTGATTTTAATTTTCTTTCTAATTTTTTTATATCAAAGTCTTCTTCATGATGTGTATCACTTCCTAAAAAAGTAATCCATCCTCTCTTTAAGAAGTATTTTAAAGCTTTTTTAGCATCACTTCCATATTTACCAAATAAGCTCTTATAATTTCCTTGCAATAGTACACCCATTCTTAAATACTCTTCTATATAATCTGGATGTCTTTGAAATATTTTATATCTTTCAGGATGAGCTAAAATTGGTATGCAACCAGCCACTATAAGTTCATATAATATTTCTTTTGTATTTCTAAACATATTTCCTAAAGGAAATTCTAATAATAAATATCTTGTATTATTAATTGTCATTATTTCATGTTGTTTTATTAAATCTATATAATTTTCACTAATATATGCTTCATTACCTAAGTATAAGTTTATATTTATATTTTCATTTCTTATCTTCTCTTTTAGTTCTTCAAATAATTCTTTCTTATTTTTGTTATTACAATTATATTTTGTATCCTCAATATAATGAGGTGTAAGTACTATATCTGTAACCCCTTCTATACTTGCTTTTTTAAGTATTTTAATACTTTCTTCAAAGCTTTTACTTCCATCATCAATTCCTGGTAACAGATGCGAATGTAAATCCTTCATTATCTTTTTCTCTTCTTTTTACTATCTGTATCTCTATAATATTCATCTGAGTAATAACTATAATAACTGCTCCCCTTTACTGAAGCTTTATTAATAACAACCCCTGTAATTTTAGCATTTGCTTGAGCAAATATTTTTTTTGCCCTATCTAAACTTTCTATCTTAGTTTTTTTATTTGAAACAACTATTATATTAGCATCACTAAATTTTGTCATAATCATAGTATCACTTAATCCTATAACTGGTGGACAATCTAATATAATTATATCATACAGTTTTCTTAACTCATTTAATAACTTTTGATTATTTTCTGATGCTAATAACTCTATTGGATTAGGTGGAGTTGGACCAGTAGGTAATAAATCAACATTTGCATTTGATGTTTTCATTATATATTTACCTAAATTCACATCTTCTTTATAATTTAATATTAAGTTAGAATACCCCCCACTAGTTAAATTCATTACTTCAAATATTTCATGTTGTCTACCTCTACGTAAATCACAATCTATCATTAGTACTTTCTTGCCCTCTTGAGCATATGCTACTGCTAGGTTAGCTGAGATAAAACTTTTTCCATCTCCTGCTGCTGGTGATGTTGCTAGTAATACTTTCATTTCATTCCCGATTGCTGAAAAAGCTAAATTTGTACGAATTGTTTTTATTGATTCGCTAAATATTGATTTAGGATTTACATTAATAATTAAATCTGTTGACTTCATACCTCTACTCCTTTTCTTCCTTAGGAACTATTCCTATTACTGTTAAACCTAATTTATCCTCTACTATTTCACTAGATTTAATTGTCGTATCAAAATAATAAATAATAAATATAATAGCACTTGCTAATACAAAACCTACTAATATATATATTAGATTTTCTTTTACATAGTTTATATTATATGGTTTACTAGCTTCAACTGCCTCATCTACAACACTTACATTATCTATCTTATAAATACGTTTAACTTCTTCTGAAAAGACAGGTACAATATCATTTGCTATTTTCATAGCAGTAATGCTATTTCTATCATTAACAGATATTTTTATAAGTTCAGTATCTTGAACACTAGTAACAGTAACATTTTCTGAAAGTTGACTTACTGTATAATTTAATCTCTCAGTATCTATTACTTTTTGCATTACTTTTCTACTTTTAATTATTTGACTATATGTAGAAACAAGTTTTTGATTTAATTGTAAATCATTCTGTGTATAAGTCGCACTATCCTTTGACTCACTTGCTAAAACAATAGTTGTATTACTTTCATATAGCGGCCTTCTAGCTATTAAGCTATAAACATTTCCTACTACAACCATTAACCCTATCCCGATCACAACAATTATTATTTTAGATAAATAATATCTAAAAAACTCAGCTAAATCAATTTGCTCCATTTTTACACTCCTCTAAACTGGCATTCATTATACGCTAAATAACGACAAAAGTCAATTAGCTGAGAACTAAAAATGAAAAAAAATTTTTATTTCTTTTTCATTAAATATTTCCCATCTTTATTGCATTCTATATCATATCCACCATATGAAAAACTCATATTGTAATCTTTTAATCTTTTATTAAAATAGTTAGTATTAAAATTTTCTGGATTAGAGTTATTAATTAAACTATCAGAATAAATTCCCATTACTATATCAGCATCACACCTATTAACTCCAATTTTATTAAATGCTAAAACATCTTTTCCTGTTTTTTGAGTATAATAATAACATAAAATATTATTAATTTTTATTGCTAACTCATCTTCTTCTTTTACTAATTTATTATGTTGTTCTTCTTGTTCTTTATTTACCAATTTTGCAGGTAAATCAGCTCTTTCATAAAAGTCTTTTTCAAATTCTTCAAAGTAATTTGTTAATTCTTCTATTTTTTCTTTATCATTATCTATTTTTAGTAATTCATCTTCTATTAGTTTAAAATCACTTTGTAAAAAACTCTCCATGACTATATCACTACCTATTATTTCACAAAGCATTCTTACTACTACCGCTTGTCTAAAGTAAGCATCTGGTGTTAAATCATATTCTGAGCAGATAAGTGATGTAACTCCTTCACTTAAGAAGTTTGAATAATCTTTATCTGAAGTACTAAGCATATGAATAAATTCATGATTAGCACTAGAACTTTTCTCTAGGATATCAGTATCTCCATATATAGTTATTACTTTTTTATCATTATTCCAAGTAGCCGCAGTTCCTCCACTTGAATCACTAGAATATAAAATATCAAAATCTTCTAAAACATTCTCTACGTTAGTAAAATCAATATATTGATAATAATCATTTATAAAAATCCATGAGTTATCTATTAATCGTTTTTCTTTTTCATCTAAATTATCATTTTTATTAATCGCATCATATAAATCTGTTGGATCACTATCTCGAACTTTATATATATCTTTTTCTATTGGACTTTCCTTATTTAAAGACAAATTTTTTCCAATCATCAAATAAAATATTAATAATGATGATATCAGTGAAACTCCAACTTTTAACTTATTAATTTTATTTTTAGATTTTATTACTAAAACATTTATTTTATTATCATGCTCATTATTATTTTCTTTTTTAAAATAATAATCCCAATAGTTTTTATTCATAAACCTCGCCCCATATTTTCCTACTTTTTTTGACAAATTAATAATATTCTTCTACATATTTAGATAAACTAATATTAGGAGATGATATTATTAAAATTTTATTTTTATCTTTAATAATTTTTACAATTATGTTATTTTTATTATTTATTTTTTCAAGTCTCGTTCTTTCTAAAAGAGTAGATGAGAAAACTTTAAGTAAAGTAAAGAATAGATAGTTTTTATCTATTTTTTTGTATATATTTTGCTTTTTCCATTTTCTAGTCCAAAACAAACTATTTCTTCTTCAGCATATTTAAATACTTCTTGCATTATTTCTTGATATTTTTTTGGATAACTATCTAATATTTTTTCTAACATATTTTCATCTTTTACTATTTTTAAAAGGGATTTAAATTCTATGTTTCTAAGTAATGATAACCTCCATACTTGTGCAGTTAAGAAGGTATAATCTTTTCTTTTTTGTAAATCTGATACTTTTGCTGGAAATGTATTATTTTTTAGCATTTCTATATAGTCTTTAGGTATTACAAATTTTTCTAGCGGAACATCTTCTGTAGGAATTAAGATTATTTGTCCTGCTTCTAGTTCTTTTCCTTCTTCCATTTTATTGTATTCTCTTAGTCTTTTTTCACTAACTCCCCATAGATTTGAAAATGTTTTTATACTGTCTTCCTTTAAGACATCTAGTCCAAATCTTTCTCTTACTAATGGTATTGCCCCTAATAATACTTTGTTATTTAAATCAAAGTTATCAACACTTCTTACTGTTTGAGTATAAAGTCTTAATAAATCATTATATTTTTCTTTTTTTAAGGCCTCATCCAAACAAAGTCCATCAAACAAGTTTTCACTTACGGCTTTTCCTAGTTCAACTGGTAATACATGATTAGAGTGATATCTTACTGCTGTACTAATTATTTTTCGATATTTTTCTTCTATATGTAGATTTGAAAATAAAAAGTTATCTAAAAGATATGCTCCATGTGCTGCATGTGACGTTATTTTAGGATCTACACCGCTTTCTAATCCTCTTGACGCTATTACTTGTTGATCATAACTATCAGCATCAACTACTGTTCCTGTTTTCATAAATTGGACTCTTCTTGCTACATCATGTAATTCATGAGCCGATTTAGCTAATTCTATATAGTCCTGCCCTAAACCTAAATTAGTAAATACTTTTTGGATATCTCTAACGCCTCTTTTTACATGTTCTTCTGTTATTTTATCTATTCTCTCATATTCTTTTTTATAAATATCCAAAATATCCATATTTTTATAAGTATCACTACTTTTTAGTTTATTCATAAAAAAAGCCTGTTGATTATTAAGTTCTGAAGTACAATTAACTTGCACTTTTAATCCGTTATACACATGATGAATTCTAGTATCTACTACATCATAATTTATCATAGTGTCCTCCCTAAACGCCTAGATTATATCATAATTTATAAATAATAGCAACAACTATCTAACTTTCTCTAACATAATAAAAAGCAAGTATCCAAGTTTTACTAGATACCTACTTTTTTATTTTATAATCATAGCGTCTCCAAATGAGAAGAAACGGTATTTTCTTTTAACAGCCTCGTTATAGGCATTTAAAATATTTTTTCTTCCCGCCAGTGCTGATACTAGCATTACAAGTGTAGACTTAGGTAAATGGAAATTGGTTATTAAACTATCAACAGCCTTAAATTTATATCCTGGATAAATAAATATTTTAGTCCAACCACTACATCCTACAAATTTACCATCATTATTAGTAGCTATAGTTTCTAGTGTTCTAGTTGAGGTTGTCCCAACAGCGACAATCTTTTTTCCTCTAGCCTTAGTATCATTTAAAATAGATGCCACTGTATCACTCATAGAATAAAATTCACTATGCATCTGATGTTCTTCTATATTTGAAACACTCACAGGTCTAAACGTTCCCAGTCCTACGTGTAAAGTAACATAACATATATTTACTTTTTTCTCTTCTATTTTTTGTAATAACTCTTTTGTAAAGTGAAGTCCCGCTGTTGGAGCAGCTGCACTTCCTACTTCTTTTGCGTATACTGTTTGATACATTGATTGATCTTCCAATTGTTCATGGATATATGGTGGAAGTGGCATTGTTCCAAGCTCATCTAATATTTCATAAAAAATACCTTCATATAGCATCTTGAAATGTCTTAATCCCTCATCTAAGACTTTAACACACTCCATCTTCAACTTTCCCTCACCAAAAGTTACAATAGTACCTTCTTTAATCCTTCTTGCCGGTTTAGTTAAACACTCCCAAACATTATCTTCAATTTGCTTTAAAAGTAATACTTCAATCACTGCTTGAGTTTCTTCTTTTACTCCAATAAGTCTTGCCGGTAAAACCTTAGTATCATTAAGTACTAAAGCATCTCCTTCTTCTAAGTAATCTATCACATCATAAAATTTCTTATCTTCAATATTTCCTGTCTTCTTATCAAGTACCATTAGTCTTGACTCATCACGTTTATTAAGAGGAGTTTGTGCAATTAACTCTTCAGGTAAATAATAATCAAAATCTTCTAACTTCATAATACACCTCTATTTTTTTCTAAAATCTTCATAATTTAAATGTAGAACCTCATAAGCCTTAGGAGTCGCAACGCGTCCTCTTGAGGTTCTTTTTAATAGGCCTGTTTGTAATAAATATGGTTCATATACATCTTCTATTGTAGTTACTTCTTCACCTATAGCTGACGCTACTGCCTCAACTCCAACAGGTCCTCCATTAAATTTCTTTATAATAGCTAATAAAAGCTCATGGTCTGTTTCATCTAATCCCATATTATCTACTTTTAATCTATCCAATGCTATATTAATTATATCTTTATCGATATTGCCGTCTCCTTTAACTAAAGCAAAATCTCTAACTCTTTTAAATAATCTATTAGCGATACGCGGAGTTCCTCTACTACGTGATGCCAACTCTACAGCTGCATCATCTTCTATTCCAACACCTAATACTTTAGCTGTTCTTTTTATTATTTGTGTTAATTCTTCTACGGTATAATATTGTAACTTTGAAATAATTCCAAATCTATCTCTAAGAGGCGCTGATAAATCTCCTGCTCTCGTTGTTGCCCCAACTAAAGTAAAGGGTGGTAAATCTATTTTTATATTTCTAGTATTTCCCTCAGTTCCTACAATAATATCTAAAGTGAAGTCTTCCATTGCTGGGTATAAGATTTCTTCTATAAATCTAGGCATACGATGAATTTCATCTATAAATAATACGTCTCCCTTTTCTAATGAAGATAGGATTGCTGCTAAATCTCCAGATTTTTCAATACTAGGTCCACTAGCCGTCTTTAAATTACTCCCAAGTTCATGAGCAATAATATAAGCAAGAGTAGTTTTACCAAGACCTGGAGGACCATATAATAAAACATGATCAAGAACTTCATTTCTCATTTTAGCTGCTTCTATAAATACTTTAATATTATCCTTTACATCACTTTGTCCAATATATTCAACAATCGACTCAGGTCTAATAGTATTATCTAATTCCCCATCATCATATAACTCTCTCGTAGTAATTACTCTCTCATCATCCATTTAAATCCTCCTATTTTAATAACAGTTTTAAAGCCTCTTTTACCTGATTCTCAATAGTTAAACTCTTATCAACCTTAGATACTACATTTTTTATTTCTTTATCTTTATATCCTAATCCAATCAAAACATCGTGTAATTCATTACTAGTATAATTAATACTATTATCATCAAATAAAGTATGTACACTCCCAATTTTACCCTTCAAATCAAGTATCATCTGTCTAGCCAATTTATCACCAATCTTTGGAAACTTTTTCAAATAAGCAATATTTTCTCTTTCTATTGCTTCCATTATTCCATTTATAGATCCTGTAGCTAAAATTGGTAAAGCCATTTTACATCCAAGTCCCTTAACATTAATTAATTTAAGAAAAAGTTCTTTTTCTTCTTTCTTTTTAAAGCCAAATAAATTAAGCTCATCTTCTTTTACTTGTTGATATAAGTATACTCTACTCATTTTATTAATTTCAAAAGTATATGGATTGGATACATTTATAAAATATCCTATATTATTAACCTCTAAAACTATTCCATCTGGTCTAACATCTGTTATTAAACCATTCATATAATCATACATAACATCACTCTCTTCCTAATTATAACTAAAAAAAAGCTATACATCAAGCTTTTTTTCAAACAAATGTTTATATTCTAACCAATGTCATTAGTATATTTTTTGATAAAGTTTACTAAATCACTACTCATCATTGCTAAAGGACTTTCATTACTATTTTCTGCCCGATAATAACAGTATTCATAATCTTTTTGCGTATAAATTCTTAAATTTTTATATGAAACTTTCACTTCTGTAATGACAAAAAGACTAACTGCCATAGGGCCATCAAGTATAACAATATCCTTAGTCATACTTAAAAACTTTTCTATTTCTTTCTCATCTGTAATCTTTACAACTGCTATTTTATTTCCATTTACCTTAGAATATGTAGTTATAATAATAGGTTCTATAGAACTATTATTCTTCTTATATTCTTTTCGATTCTTATTTATAATTATACTAGTAGAAAAATAACCTATTAAAAATAAACCAATAACAATTAATAAAGGTAATACTTTTTTCATTTATTAATTCTCTTTTAAATTACAATAAACATCTTGTACATCATCTAATTCTTCTAATTGTTCAATTAAGCTATGTACTTTTTCTATTTGTTCTTCATCTGTAAGTTCTACTGTATTATTTGGAACAAAAGTTACTTCACTAGTAAGGAATTCCTTTACCCCTGTCTCTTCTAAAGCTTCTTTTACTTTAATAAAGTCTTCTGGTAATGTTGTAATAACATAAACATCTTCATCAGTAACGAAATCTAATGCTCCAGCATCTAATGCTGCCATCATTACTTCATCTTCTTCATAGTCACTAGGAATTGTAATTATACCACGACGTGAAAACATATAACTAACACTACCAGTTGTTCCTAAATTACCGCCACGTTTAGTAAATCTACTTCTAACATCACCAGCTGTTCTATTTCTATTATCTGTTAAACAATCAACTATAATTGCAACACCACTTGGTCCATATCCTTCATAACGAATAGCTTCATAGTTCTCGCCTTCTGCTGCACCTTTCGCCTTTTGGATAGCTTTTTCTATATTATCTTTAGGCATATTAGCGCCACGTGCTTTTTCAATAACCATTCTTAAAGCTGCATTACTTGAAGGATCAGGAGTTCCTTGTTTTGCTGCTACATAAATTTCTTTAGCTAATTTTTGAAATACTTTACCACGAGCTGCATCAAGCTCACCTTTCTTACGATGAATTGTTGCCCATTTTGAATGTCCACTCATAAAAATCCTCCTTCTTTTCCTATTTATTCTATCATGAATAATAGATATAATCTAGTTATTTTACTAAATTTATGTTATTATTTTTATGGTGATATAAATGTATTTAAAACTAAAAAGCAAAAAAATTCCTATCGAAATCAAGACAACCTTAAAAGAAAAAATTATAAGTTTTCGTTTTAAATTAACTGATATCGACTATGGATTATGTTTTCCAAAGAAAAGAAGAATAAATACTTATTTTTACTGTCAAAAAGTAGACATTGTTATGACTGATAAAGATAATAATATTGTGAAAATATTTCTAAATGAAGCATCAGAAAAACGTTTTAAAGGTCCTAAAAAAACATATTTTACCTATGTCTTTAAAGGCAATACTTTAAATGACTATAAAGTTTTAGATCATCTTAATATTATTTCAACAAAAAAAGAAAAGGAAGTTTTATTTTAATTTAGCATGCACTACCAGTCTTCCATCATCTAAATCATTACAAGTAGAAAGAGTAAGTATTTTACTTCCACTATCTAAATTAATCTTAAAATCATAAGCACTTCTTTTTCTTAAAGAATTTAAAAATTCTAAATAACTATCATCTGTTTGAAAAGTATTTTGTAAATAATATGTTTCTGTTTTTACTTCATAAATCGAAAATATCTCCCAAACATATATCTTATTAGTAGTCTTTGTTAAAATCAAATGACTACTTTTTTCTTGCCAATCTTTAGTAAACATTTTATCAATACTACCAAACATAGTATTATTTTTAACATGATGTCCATAAATTATAGTATTATTATTTAGATTTTCCCAGTTGTTTCTGCTATCTCCAAATATAGCTCCCGTGTTTATCTTTTTATGTAAAAAATCATGATTTTGATAGTAATTGTTATCATTTCTTTCAACAACAGGATAATTTATATTTGTCGCATCAACTTGTATCCAAGCAACAGTATCACTATTTTGTTTTTTTAAGTCCCAAATATTTATTTTACTAATATCCATTTTCTGATATTCTTTAACACTATAACTTTTATGGTCTTCCTTTCCTAAAACGTAATTATAATCTTTATCTGGTATTTCTACTTTTTTTCCCAAAAGTCCAATATTTGGTGACTTATATAATAAATAAATACTAAGTCCTATAACTACTAATAAAATTAGAATAATTATTAGTCTAAAAACTTTCTTCATCTCTACCACCCCTAATAATATTAAATTTTAATAAGTTTATAATCATCTAATATTTCTATTTCTATATTATTATTCTTATTTATCCTACTTATTTCATCATTATATATTAATCCATGTAAATATACTTTATAAGCCTCATAAATTTATTTTAATTCTACTACATATATATCAGTATTTATTTCTAAGGTATTTTGAATGCCATATCGCTACAGTAATTAAAAACATCTTCTATTTCACTATTAGTAAGATACGTATTATATTTATTAGTCATAGACTTTAATACTTGTTCTTTTTCTTGTTTATATTCTAGATTTTTTTGTTTACTCCATTTAACCATTTCATCTAAAACACTCACTACTTTTGCCATATTATTTTTTATTTCATCTTTCATTTTTAAATAAGCATAAAAGTCACTAACCAGTCTTTCATAAGCCTCATTATTATCTTGAAAAGTAAAATTAGGGCAATAACAACAAAAGCATCCCCAATTGCTTCTTTTTTTAAATACATACTGATATCACTTAATTTACCATCTAATTTTTTATTTTTTAAATATCTACTAATTTTTACTTCTCTGCTTTTATATTTAGTGCTTAATTCACTGAAATAATCATCTAAATCATAATCTGTTATAGTATTTTCCACTTTTTTTCTCCAATCTCTACATATAACGATATCACATATTCTTCTAAAATAAAAGAAAAACAAGGTAGATATACTACCTCGTAAAACATAATAAATTTATTTTCTATAATCAAAGTAAAAGTCTAAGATTCTAACTTGATCTCCTTCTTTTGCTCCTAATTCATCTAACTTAGCATCTATTCCCATACGTGCTAACTTTTTGGCAAATCGAAGGACAGCTTCTTCTGATGAAAACTTAGTCATTTTAAATAATTTTTCTATTTCTGCTCCATGTATTACCCATACATCATCTTCTTTAGTAATTGTATATTTATCATCTCTTTTGAATTTATATAATACATGGCTTTCTATTCTATCTTCATCATACAACTCTTCTTCTGGTAATTCTTTTAATATTTTACCGAGATAATTGACAACATCTTGTAATCCTTCTTTAGTTGCGCCACTAACTTCAAATATTTTTTTATCTGTTACTTTTTTCTTAAATTCTTCTAAGTTTTCTTTGGCTCCTGGAATATCCATTTTATTAGCTACTATAATCATTGGTTTCTTTAGAAGTTTAGCATTGAAAGCTTCCAATTCTTTATTTATTAGTACATAGTCATCATATGGATTTCTTCCTTCTACACTTCCCATATCAATAACATGCGCTATTACTTTTGTTCTTTCGATATGTCTTAAGAACTTATCGCCAAGTCCTTCTCCTTGAGATGCGCCTTCGATAAGTCCAGGTAAATCGGCTACTACAAAGCTATAGTTATCTTGAGTTCTAGTAACTCCTAAATTAGGCACTAAAGTAGTAAAGTGATAAGCTGCAATTTTAGGCTTAGAACGTGAAATAGATGAAATAATAGTACTTTTACCTACACTAGGAAGTCCTACCAATCCAACATCTGCAAGCATTTTAACTTCAACTTTTAGTGTTTTTTCTTCTCCTGGTTCTCCATTTTCAGAAAAGTCTGGTGCTGTATTAGTCTGCGTTTTAAAAGCAGTATTTCCTCTACCACCTCTACCACCTTTAGCAACAACAAAACTTTCACCTTTATGTTTTAAATCACAAATAATTAAACCAGTATCTAAATCTGTAACTACTGTTCCTTGTGGTACTTTAACAATAACATCACTACTATTTTTTCCATGTTGATTTTTACCTCTACCATTTTCTCCCTTAGTACCTTTTATTTGTTTTTGATAACGTAAATCTAATAATGTATGAAGTCCTTCATCAACTTGAAAAACAATATCTGATCCTCTTCCTCCGTTACCACCAAATGGTCCACCCATTTCTATATATTTTTCACGTCTAAATGCAGTACAACCATCTCCACCGGCACCAGCCATTACTTTTAGTACAACTTCATCTACAAACATTATCTCACCTCTTTCTTATTCAAAAAAAGAATAGTTAAAACTATTCTTCTACTTCGTATACAGAAACCTGTGTATTCTTTTTTCCTAAACGTTCAAAATTAACGATTCCGTCAACTGTAGTAAATAAAGTATCATCTTTACCACGTCTTACATTAGTTCCTGGAAATATTTTAGTTCCTCTTTGACGATAAAGAATAGAACCAGCAGTAACAAATTGTCCATCTGCAGCCTTTGCACCTAATCTACGACCAGCTGAATCACGACCATTTGAAGTTGATCCTTGTCCTTTATGATGGGCAAATAATTGGATATTTAATTTTAACAATTTCACCTGATTTTCCTCCTTACTTTACTTGTATATTATTACTATAATTGTTTTCTAACTCTTGCAATAGATTAATCATGTTCTGGATTAAAATCTGAGTAGTTGAATCCATCCCAGATATTTTAATATCCATCCCTTGCTTGCTAATCATATAACTTAGACTACCTTTATTTAGAGAAAGTATTCCATTAACTGTAGTAGTAACAATACTACTCGCAGCACTACACACTATATCTTTTCCATAATCATCATACATAGCATGACCAAGAATCTTAATGCGTACATACTTCCCATTCTCTTTTTTTGTCTCTACTTTAATCATAATTACGCAATTTTTGTAATTTTAATCTTAGTATAAGGTTGTCTATGTCCTTGAGTCTTACGGTTAGATCTTGATTTATTCTTATACTTGTAAACTTTGATTTTTCTTTGTTTACCATTCTTTAGAACTTCACCTTCAACTGTTGCATCAGTAAGATAAGGACTACCTACTTTGTTATCAAGCATTAATACTTGATCAAACTTAACAACATCACCACTTACAGCATCTAATTTTTCAACGAAAATTTCGCTACCTTCAGTTACATAATATTGTTTTCCACCAACTTTAATAACAGCATTCATACTTATACCTCCTTTATATATTTTTAAGACTCGCTCTTAAGGTACTAAATGTTTAAAACCTTTTCAATGCGGTTTAAAGCATGAAGCTTCAAACATTTAGATATTATCATACATTTTAAACTATGTCAAATAATTAATTATTTATTCAAACATTTTGTTAACACCATATCATTATGTTTATAACTATATTTAATGTTATCCCATAAAATATAGCTATCTTTATACTCTTTATTTGAATTATTTCCTAGCAATCTATAAATTTTAGAATATAAAGTTGAAATATTAGTATCTAGTCCTGTAGTAACTCTTTCTTTAGCATTAATATAACTACATAATGTATTTATGGCTGTAATATCATAACCCATATCAATATACTTAACAATATCAGGAAATAACTCAGTATAAATATTTTTATCATAGTCTTTTAAGCTTACTAATCTTCTTCTATACTGATATAACTTTCTTATTTTCTCATCATTTTCTATTTCCCTATCTTGACCCATTTTATTATTAATTATTTTATCTATTAATTCATCTTGCTTTAGAAGAGATTTATCTAATTTTTCTAAAAGATTCCATTTTTCAGTTATAGGATGATCTTCTAAATATAAAGAAATATCTTGTGCTATTTTAGCATAAAGATTTAATGTATTAGTAAATTTTATATATCCACATTTACTACTGGCGTCTTTTAATGCAAAAACTTCATCTTGGGCAAAATTATATACATTTCCATAACAAACAATATTATTTACTACATGAGTAAGATTTCTATTTTTAAAATCATTAACCTTATTTTTCAAATCAAATAAGTCCATATTTCTAATTTTATAAAGCATCATAACTGCCTCATCTGATAATATGTCACCTTGACATTCTATTAATTGATCTATTTCTTTTTTCATTCTATTCACCATCCCTATTACTTCTTTTAAATACTTTATTAGAACTATTTACCTCTTTATTAACAATTGACTGTACCATACTTATATTTTTAGATACTAATACAGTTCCTAATAAATCAAAGATAAATTGTTCATCTATTTTGACATCTAAATCAATATTTCTTATCAATTCATAAACATCATCCAAACTAATAAAATCAAAACTAAAACTACTTTCACAATCAAAATACTTCTTTAATAAAATATGTATATCTTTATTAAGTTCACTAAAATAATTTTTATTAGTAGAAATACCTTTATTAATACTATCTTGAATATTTTGAGTAAACATCTTAAATGATAAATCTTTATTTGAATCAATAAGATTATAAATATAATTATTAAACTTTGGAAAAACTATATTTTTTGTTTCACTATCCAAATTATTATACCAATCTAATAGTTTACTCATAAAGTAACCACTTTTTTCATCTAAATATTTTTTGTTTTCCTTATTTCCAAAAACTATATAATCCAAATAATTTCTCTCATATAAAGCCCACATCATGAATTCATCCATCGTAAAATTATCTTTTAAAATATCGACATTATTATGAATAAATTCATATGTCCCATCTTCTTTAATACTTTCCTTATTATTTACGTATCTATATATATATGAGAGATTATTTATACTAAACTTATTTTTAAGAATATCTATTTTCCCTAAATATCTATAATCTGATAAAAAAGTATTAGTTATATTTAAGACTCTTGTTAATTCACTAGTACTTTTTACTTCATCATCAATGCTATTATTGAAATACTTTCTATTTATTTCTAACTGTGTCTTATAAGCATCTTGAAGTTTAATTAGAAAGCTTTGAAATTCTTCTAAAACCTTAATATCATAAAACTTTTCATAACTAAAACTATCTGGCAATTTATCTATCAAATTAACTAACTGAATATTTTTATGATCTCTATTTCTACTTTGATAAAACTTTTTTCGATCTAGATTAATAACCATATTTTTAGTAATTCCAAATTGATTAGTTCTAACTATAAAGTCATTCTGTAAAAAATGATAAAGATAGCTATATATGGTATCATTAAGTAAATAATTCTTTTGAGCAACTAAATCAGAATACAAATCATCACTACTTCTACTAAAAAAAGCTTTTCTTTGTTCATTAATATTACTTATTTTATCTTTTAACTCTTCTGTAAAATCATCCAAACATTGATATTCCATAATACTTTCCCCCTAAAAAGTTGAGTCTTATAATAACACATTTTTAGAAAAAAAGCAACAAAACAAAAAAAGATAAATTCTACTTTATCTTTTCTCGACTATAGTATGTATATGTATCATCATTATTTTTATTAAATGTATACCTTATATTTTCTTCACTATTTTCCCCATTACTAGCAACCGCTACTACATTTTCAACTATTATAATCTTATCTTTATTACTAGTTGCGGAAGTTATTTTTCTTGTATAATTATACTGATTTACTACTTCTTCTTTTTTTTGATATAAATAATAACTTGCCTGATTAGTTTTTTTATCTATCCCATACAAATAGATATTATTTAAAAGTCCATCTTCGACAATAGGAACTGATGTATCAAAATTATCCGTATTACCATATAAATCTCTATATTTATCTAAAATAGTCTGAGCATCAATTCTTCCCTTACTATTTGCTTTACATGTATAGGTTTTATTATTATATCTATAAGTATTACCCAAATTAGTATTACAATCACTACTAGTATATTTATTATTTTCTAAATTACTTAAAACTAATTTCATCTTATTAGAAAACTCCATTTCTCCAATAATGATTTTATCCATATCTGGATAAATAAATGAATCTTTTAAGCCATATCTGTTATCATACGCTATAGAATATAATTGTCGTACTAAACTTGAATTAACATCTAATTCTTTAATCGAACTATCTTTCATTGTATCTGTAACAGTAATACTTGAAGAATCTTTCTTCGTATTATCAATTAGTTTTTCATTTCTTAAAACATTACCAGCTACGGCCATAACAGAAAATAACATTACAAAAACTAATAACATTATCTGATAATATCTCTTAAAAAACTTTTTTATTTTATTGTCTTGTCCCATATTTAATTCTCCTCACTAACATTTAAAAAATTATATCGAAAAAATCTTAAATTTTTTGTCGTATTTTAATAATATTAGTTATTTTTTACTTCTCTATATTTTTCTAACTAAAGTTTTTCCCTCTTTAAATTTACAGTCTGCTGGACATACATAATCAGGGAAACTACATCTAGCACCATGGGAATATTTTTTAATATCTTCATATAAAACTGGATTAGACTCTTTTAAAGCATCCATATACTCTAAAAGAGTTTTTCTAGTTTGTAACATTATTTCTAATTGAGCATTACTACATAATCTTTCTTTACACTTTAAAATAAAGTTTTGATAACTACCAGACTCTCTTATGGTTATCATTTCTCCAATTGGAGTAACATTAAGATTACTAATTTTCATCATATCTGTAAGCCACTCTGTTGCTAAAGCTGGATCACTTTCTATTATAGGTGGAACAAAATAAGATTTATCTTTTTTTCTTTCCATTTGATAATCTAGTGTTCTATGTCTTTGAGCCTGGGCAAGTTCTGCATATGTACCATCATATGTTACTTCATATAAATCACCAAAATAGTTTTTCTTATCTCCTAAATTACTACCAAATAAACTAAGGTTTCTATTTTTATCATTACCCATTAATCTATCATCAAGTACATTGAGTTTTTGAAACTCTTTAATCATAGCGCCCATACTTGTCGCAAGCTTTCCTTCAAAAGAATCATCCTTGTTACTAATAACATAATAATTTTGCATAAAACTACATAGATTATTTATTTGTCTAAGTGTTGTTGAATAAACCATTTGTGTTGGCATAAAAACTGAGATAAAACTTCTAGCATTCTCTTGCGCTAATGTTTTAATTTTTGTTTTTGAAAAAACTTCTCCATATTTAGTACCTATTTTATCCTTCATAATCTCTAACCATTTATAATATGCCTTTTTCTCTTCAACACTCACGTCTAAACTATCATCAATCGGTGTATACCTTAAAGATTTCTCACTAGTCGTATATTGCTTTTCATTATTTAAGACCATTGCTAAAATTTTGGGAATATTTTTTATATAAAAACTAATCCAAATATGATCATAAACACTATGATGTCCATTACTTAGTGTATTTTCAATACGTCTTAAAGTTTTATCTTTATCTTCTTCTAAAATATCATGAAAAGAAGTTTTTGCATAACATAATCCAGCAATCTTTCCAGACATTTGTAATGCCTTTTCTAAATCAAATGTCCCATCTTCCTTTAAATATAAATTCGGTAAAATTTCTATTTTAATATCTTCCATAACTATCTCCACCCTATTATCATTTTAAATTCAAAAATAAATAAAGTCAATCAAAATAGCAAAAAGAAAATAGTAATCTATTCTCCTAAATAAATGCGAGTAATATTTACTATTTTTTCTACTTCTTTTTCTAATTTTTGATAATTTTTCTCTATAAATAATCTATCATTATTTTTACCAGCCATTTCATGATTTAAGGCATCATCTGCTAGTTTAGTAAATCCTAAATACTTACTATCACTTTTTAAAGCATGAGCTTCTACGGCATAATCTGCACAATTACCATCACTCTTATATTCTTTTAATTTAGCCATTCTCTCATCTATTCCAGCTAAAAAATCTTTAAGCGTTTCATCATACATACTTTTCTCTCCTAATAAAGATATGCCATGATTAAAATCTATTCCATTTTGAATTAAGTAATCTGGATTATTAGAATTATCACTTGCCTCTATTTCTTGACTTAATTTGATCTCATTAAGGGGTTTACTCATATCAAGCCACTCCTTAGGAAAACTATCATCAAAAATATGATGTTCTTCTTTTTCCACCTCTTTAGTTATAAATTTTGAAATAACTTCCTCTAATAAAACCTTATCTATAGGTTTCGCAATATATTCATCAAAACCTGCTTGTAAGAATTTTTCTCTAGAGCCGTCTAAAGCATCTGCAGTAAGAGCTACAACTTTAGTATTAAAACCAGGCATTTTTCTTAATCTATTTAGTGTTTCAACTCCATCCATATTAGGCATCATTATATCCATAAATATTAAGTCATAATTATTATTTTGTACCATTGATAAACACTCTTCACCACTTAAAGCTTCTTCTATTATAAAGTTGTATTTTTTCATTATGTTTGCCGCTATTTTTATATTTAGTTTATTGTCATCTACAATAAGTATTCTTTTATCATTACTACTATTGTTACTTGATGAGTCACTACTATCTAACGTTTCAATAGTAGTGTTATTAGTCTTTTTAGTTAGATATTCTTGTAATACTCTTATTAATTCTTTCTTTTCTATAGGTTTAGCAAGATAATCATCAAAGCCCGCCTTTAAATAGCTTTCTCTCATTCCTGACAAAGCATTCGCTGTAAGAGCTACTACAGGAGTATTAAAGCCTTTAATTTGTTTTAATCTTGAAAAAACTTCTGTTCCTCTCATTTTTGGCATCATATCATCCATCAAAATTAAATCAAACTTTTCATTATTGTTAATAAGATTTAAACAAGCCGCTCCACTATCAACTAATACTGTATCGATACCATATCGCTTTACTATTTTATCAATTATTTTAAGATTAAGTTTATTATCATCTACTACTAATATTCTAGTTGACTTAAATGAAATATCATCACTAATTTTATTTTCTGTTGGCAAAGTTTCAAGTTCATGCATCTTAACTATTTTTTGATTCAAATAAACTGTAAATGTAGAACCTTCTCCATATTTACTTTGAACAATTATTTTTCCACCCATCATTTCCACTAATGATTTCGTAATAGCAAGACCAAGTCCGGTTCCTTCTAGTGTTGTATTACGATCTTCATCAAGTCTATTAAATTTGGTAAATAAAGTATCTATCTTATCTTGTTTTATTCCTCTACCTGTATCTTCTATAGAAATAACCAAAGAAGATACCTCATCTTTATTAATACAGTTAATACTAAAGTTTATTTCACCTTTTTCTGTATACTTAACTGCATTCGTTAAAATATTAGTTATAACTTGTTTAATCTTTCCTATATCACCATACATAACAGCCGGAATATCTTTAGCAAAGTGTGTCTTTAATTCTACTGGTTTTTCTCCAATCCTTGGTTCCATTAGTTTAGCAATATTTTCTGCTTCGGGTAATAACTGATACTCTTTATTAACTATTTCCATCTTATTTGCTTCTATCTTAGAAATATCTAAAATACCATTAACTATTTCTAATAAGTTATTACTTGCCATAATTATGTCATCAGCATCTTTTATAGCATCATCTAAAGTTTTTTCTGTTTTAATACACTCTGAAAAACCAACAATAGCATTAAGTGGAGTACGAATTTCATGAGACATACTGGATAAAAATTCTGACTTAGCCTCGTTTGCTTTATCAGCATGTTCTCTTGCCAACTTAAGTTCATTAATTAACTTCATATCAGGATTTTCAATAGTATGATACATTAAAAGAACAATATATGTTTCCATTGCAGTCATAATTAAAATTCCTGGATTACTTGATTGAATAAAAATAACCAGCATTCCTAAAACAATAAATAATAATAAAGGAATATATTTTTTAGATTTCATATTTTTATAATTACGAAGTAACATTATAATCCAAGAAACAATACATAAACTACTCATGACATAAGATACGTTTACAGCAGGACCATAGGCATAAGAAATGTTACCTTTATGAAATAATGTAATTGGACATATTAAAACAAGTATTCCAGCAAAGCATCCAAATAAAGTAGTAAAATTTAAAATCTTAACTCTTTTCTTATCATAATCTTTAACAGAAATAATGATTATATAATTTGTAAACAAAATAATCCATAAAATTAAATACATCAAATATAATTTAGTTAAAAGAATATTAAAAGCCCCTGGTAAAATATTAACTTTGGCTGTAATATTACAGAAAAGTTCTATAACTAATCCAAAAAAATTACTAATTATAAGCCATGAATAAACTTTATTTTCATAACTATTTAATCTCTTTTTAGAAAAGTATGCCACCATAATTAATATGCTACAGCATAATCCACATACTATAAATGAAATACCACTTATCACATAACCACCTCACACTACTATAAAAAGTATATCATATAAATGAAAAAAAGTGTTATAAAACACTTTCTATTTAACATTAATTTTATTTTTCTCTGTATTTGGTTTTAGGTATTCCTGTGATTCCTTCTTTAACGTCATGAAATCAACTTTACCATTTTTAGTATAAGGAATATTATCTACTATTCTGTAATTTAAAGGCATATAATACTCGAATAATTTATACTTACATATATCATTAATTTCTTCTAATATCTGATTACGTAATCCATCTTTATTATATTCATCTTTTAAAACAATTGATACAACTGGCACGCTTCCCTCAATACTATCATCTACTCCAACGGCTGCGACATTTTTAACGGCATAATGACTTCCAATAGCGTTTTCTATTTCAGATGAAAATAATTTAAATCCAGATCTTACAAACATTCTTTTAATTCTTCCTACTACATATAAGAATCCGTCATTATCTATATAGCCAATATCTCCCGAATGCATCCAAACTTTTCCATCATCATGCATCTTCAAAACTTTCTTTGTTTCAGCATCATTATTATAGTATTTTTTCATTACTGAATCACCACAGTAACAAATCTCTCCTTTTTGACCATAGGTTAACTCTTGATTATTATCCATATCAAAAATACCTATATTATTGCCTATAAAAGGAATTCCAACGCTTCCAATCTTATTTATTTTATTAGATGTTGTAGCAATAGTTCCATTTCCCTCAGTAGCACCATACCCCTTAATGACTTTGGCACAACTACCATGTTTTTCTAAAAAAGTATTAACCTTCATTTCGGTATTTATATTCATCGTATCAGCACCAACTGCAGCTGTCTTAAAAAATGATAAATCTGTGTTAGCCTTAATATTTTTACTTCCAAGTAAAATATCCAGATTTTTAGGTATACCTGTAGTATGAGTTGGTCGTTCCCTTAATATTAATTTATCATAAGTTGCAGGATCAAGCTTTGGAATAAAAATACATTTTACTCCCATTTGATAAAGTAAATAGTAAATAACCATTCCATAAGCCGTCCATGGTGGTAAAAAGTGTAGGAATGAATCTCCCTTATTAAAATCTATTTTACTATTTTTATAGCCTTGTACTACAGCATTGAAATTTTTATTAGTAAGTTCAACCCCCTTAGGAGTACCTGTAGTTCCCCCAGTATAAACAATAACAGCTGTATCATCAGCATCAAACTTAACAGGATCAAAATCTAAAACATCTTTTCCCTTTTTTAAGAATTCTTTATAAGGGATTTCTATTTCTTTAATAGGGCTATTATTTTTATGTAATTTATCATTAATATTCATAATAGTAGCTATCGGAAGAGGTAAAGAGTCTTGCGGAGAAACTTTAATGACTTGTTCAATTTTATTTTCACTTGTATCATTATGTTTTTTTATAGAATTATTTACTTTCTCACAAACACCATCAAATGTAACTGCTAATTTAGAATTAACATTATTAAGGCATTCTACTAACTCTGCTTCACCAGTTCTAAAATCTATCCAATTAGAAATAGCTCCTACTTTATTAATAGCATAGAAAAAATAACCAAACTCTGGAACACAAGGAAGACAAACTGTTACGATATCTCCTTTTTTTACCCCACTAGCCACTAATGCTTTAGCAACCATATCTCCCATTTCCTTGCTTTTTTCATATGTCATATCAGATTTTATATATCTAGACGAGTTTAGGTGAGCATATTTTGTGGCACTGTTACTCATTCCTTCAGCTATAGAGTGTTTCATTCCAATAGCGCTTTCTACAATACTTTCCTCTATTTCTTCTTCACTAGAATATTTAAGCCAAGGTTTATCTACACTTGCTTTTCCTGTTAACGGCCCATAAATATTTCCTAAGGCTAAATTTCTTAAATGAAAAGCTCTAAGTTTTTCCTCTTTTATTGAAACATTTTTGATACTCATCAAATATCCCCCCTATTTGCGCTAAATTTTACCACAAAATCGTGATTTTGTCAATGTTTTTGTAGTTCCAGTCAAAAAAGGAAATCACTTTTTTTTGACTTCCTTACTATTTTTAATATACTTCTTTAAAAACTTTGTAACTACCTTAGCATATTTATCAAAGTCTTCCAACTCACATTGAGCGTGTCCCACTCCTTCAAATACTATCTTTTCTTTATCTGATTCTAAAGCATTATATAAAGTATCAATTTCTTCTAAAGGTATCATATTATCCTTAGATCCATTAATAAATAAAGTTGGAATCTTACTATTTTTTACAAATTTAACCACACTTGCTTTTCTCAAATTATAACTATCCTTTTTAAGCATAAATGAAAAATTAGCCATATTTAAAATTGGAAAGCTTGGAAGCCCAAATAAACATCTCATCTGTCTTTTAAAGATTCCTAAGATACTTGTATAACTACAATCAGCAATACACGCAACTACATTTGTAGGATTCATTCCCGTTGTAAACAAAGCCGCCGCAGCTCCCATAGAATGACCATGTAAAACTATTTTAGCATCCTTATCTCTATTTGTAATATAAGATATAAAATTTAACATATCAATTCTATCCATATATCCCATACCAATATATTTACAGGCACTTTCGCCATGTCCTCTTAAATCTGGTACTAAGACATTATAGCCATTATTATAATACCACTCTGCTAAATGTAACATTTCCTCTTTTTTTCCCTTATAACCATGCAGTAAAATAACCCAGTTATGGCTATTATTTCTAAATTGATATGCTACCAACTTAAGATTACAAGAATTAATATTAATCTTTTCGTGCTTTACCTTTTTTAACCATTTCTCAGTTTCACTCTTATACTTATTATAATTTTTAAAGGCCTCTACACTAAGATAAAATAAGTCACTATCACATTCTCTTTTATTAGGTTTCTCCCTAACTAGTGCCTTTTCTATAAAATTATCTCCAACAATAATTGAAGTTACTACCAATACTACTAATAATACGAAAATACCTACTATTATATAAAACATTCTTTAATTTTACCTCCATTAAACTACACCATATTATTATAATTTTATAAAATGGATATGTCAAACAAATAGGGTAATATTTGCAAAAAAAGTTTACTTTATGTTTACAAATTAGTCTTTCTTATGAACTTTTTCTCTAATATCACTTGCTATAATATCCTCTAGTTCATTTTCTAATCCATTAACACTATAATATTTAACTATCTTAGTTAAAAGTTCTTCACTACAACATTTATACTTTTTACATAATATTTTTTGTTTTAACCAATCATTTATAGTTCCACTATATTGGTTAAAGCTTTTAAACTGTATAAATTCATTCATAGTAAGAAGAGGATTCATAAAAGCTTCGTCACATAGTTTAATAAATTGTACCTTCTCTTTAATCCACTCTCTAAAAGTTAAGTCTTCTTTTTCCAAAAACTCACTTCTATATTCTTTTATCAACTCCGTCTTACTTTTTCCAAGTCTCTGGCAAAGGTTTTGTATTTCTATTTTTTCTTTAAGTAAATCAACAATTGAACCATCATAACCATTTTCTACTTCACGCAAATAAATATCAACTATATACCTAAAAGATACATTTTTATATTCATCAATTTGTTTTACTAACTCTTCTATTTGATCATAATTATCCATAAATTTATGAAACTGTTCTACCTTAAAGTTTAACCAATCAATAAATGTTCCCAAAAATCCCTCTCTTTTGGCATTTTCATACTCTAATGCTGCATCCATCACTAAAATATCTAACTCAGCACAAAGTCTTTTAATTATTTCTTTTTCGGTTTGAGTAAATTTTGACCATTTATCCTTTTCTTTAGACACTTGGTCATTATCTTTTTCCATATGACTTTGATTGCTATTCTTAATGACAGAATAAGCTTCATTTACCAACTGCATCATTTTTGTATTATTATTAGCATCAGAAAAATTAATATCTGGATGAAATGCTTTGGCTTTTTCTCGATAAGCCTTTTTTAACTCTATCATATCATACGGTTCACTTATTCCTAAAATCACCAAAGCTTCTCTATAGCTCATTTATCCTTCCCCCTCAAAAAGTAAACAAATTATAACAAAAAAAGGTCTAAATGTCAATTTAAACCTTTATATTGTATCTACATGTTCATTAAGTTTTACACTTACTAATTTAGAAACACCAGATTCTTGCATTGTAATACCATATAAAGTATCTGCATATTCCATAGTTTTTTTCTTATGAGTAATAATTAAAAACTGTGTTTTATTTTTATAATTGTCTAAGTATTTTCCAAACTGGTCAACATTTGCTTCATCTAAAGCAGCCTCCACTTCATCAAATAAGCAGAATGGCACTTCTCTAACATTTAATATTGCGAATAATAAACTAATCGCTGTTAAAGTTTTTTCTCCACCTGATAATAGTGTAATAGAGGAAAGTTTTTTTCCTGGAGGAGACGCTACTATATCTATTCCCGTTGTAAGCATATCATCCTCATTAGTAAGTTTAAGATAAGCATTACCTCCTGAAAATAATTCTTTAAAAACTTTAGTAAACTCACTATTTACCTTCTTATAAGTATTACTAAACTCTTCTTCAATAACGCCATCCATTTCCCTCATAATATCTAATAAATTCTCTTGAGCATTAAGTAAATCATCTTTTTGCTTACTTAAAAATTCATATCTTGTATTAACCCGTTCAAACTCTTCAATAGATGCTAAATTAACCATTCCTAACTTACGTATATTGCCCTTATATAAATTTACTCTTTCTCTAGCAAGTTCTACTTCGATATCTAAAGTATATTTTGCTCTAGCAGCTTCTAATGTAAGTGAATATTCCTCATTCAAAGTATTAAGCATATTATCAAGTCTAAGATCTAATCTATTAATTCTTATCTTTAAATCGTTTTGTTCTTTTTCTAATGTCCTTATATTAGCTGTCTTTAGTTTATATGTTGCATTAAATTCTTCTATTGAAGTCTTTAAATCAGAAATTTCACGTGTTAATAATGCCACTTTATTTTTTAGATTATCACGTATACCTGTCTTTTCATAATATAAATTAATAAGTTCTTGTTCTCTCTCACTAACTTTATTACTACTTGCATTTTCAAGTGAACTAATTTCTCTATTAATATTTTCTAAAGTTGCATTTTTACTTTCTAACAACTTCATCTTTTCTTTTAACTCTTCTTTTAAGTTTACCTCTTCACGAGATAAAACAAAGTATTTTTCTTCAAATTCTGAAATATTTTTTGTAAGTTCACTAATTTCATTAGTCAAGTTTTCTTTATCTTCTAACAAACCATCTTTTCTTTTTTCGCAGGAATCAATTTCTTGTCTTATAGTAACTGCACTCCTATACTTGGTATTAGAGCTACCACCACTCATTGAACCACCAACATTTAAGACGTCCCCATCTAAAGTAACTATCTTATAACGATGATAAATTCTTCTTCCTATACGAATAGCCCCATCCATATCACTTGCTACTACAACTGTTCCTAACTGATTTAAAATAATATTTTTAAACTTGCAATCATATCTTACCAAGTCACTAAGCACACCTATAAAAGAACTATCTTGTTTCAAAAGAGTTAAAACTTCATCATCTATATATCTACTTTTTATAACTGAAAGTGGAAAAAAAGTAGCTCTCCCTAAATGATTATCTTTTAAATAATTAATGGCCTTCTTACTACTTTCTTCATCTTCTGTAATAATAAAGTTTTTAGAGCTATTAATCGCAACATCCAAAGCCTTAATATATAATGAATCTATCTCTAACACATTACCTATAGTATTATAAATTCCTAAAAGACTATCCTCTGTCAATATTTTTTTAACGGCCAAAGGAAGCCCAGCCCCACTATCCATTTCTAATTTCAAAGAATCTATTTTATGATTGATAGTTATTAACTCTTGATCAACGCGTGAATATTCTTGATTTTTCATTTTCTTCTTATCTTTTATATTATTGATGTCTTTATTAGCCGCAATCAAATTTTCACTATGTAAATTAAGTCTTTCATTTATTCTAGATATTTCCTCTTCCATAACATTTATTTGAGAAGTAAGTTCGGCTCTTTCTTCAAGATTATTTCTAAGTAGTAAAGAATTATCACTATCACTATTTTTACTTTTTTCTTGAAGTAACATCTTTTCACTATTAAGTTTTTCACATAAGGCTACAACATCCAATAGCGCTTTATTATTCTCTCTTAATTCTTCTTCTTTTTTAGAAAGTAAATTGTTTTGTTCTAAAACTTTTAAATCACTATTATTAGTAGTAACATTTTCCTCTACTAATTTATCTTCTATTTTTTTTAGTTTCTCAGCTAAAGTCTTTTTTTCTTCATTATCGTTATATATATCATACCCAAGTAATGCTACTTCTAAATTCTCTAAGGCTTTCTTATTTTCTAAGTATTCCTGAGCCTTCTTACTTTGTTCTCTTAATGGTTCTACTTGTTGCTGAAGTTCTCTAATTATATCTTCCACTCTATCTAAATTAGTATGTGTCTTATCTAATTTTTTTAAGGCTTCTTCTTTTCTTTTTTTGTATTTTACAACTCCCGCTGCATCCTCAATAATAACACGACGATCAAGAGATGAACTAGATATAATTTTTTCAACCTCTCCTTGTGAAATAATATTATAAGATTCCCTTCCGATACCACTATCCATCAGTAATGATATAACATCTTTTAATCTGCATCTTTCTCCATTTAAGAAATATTCATTTTCCCCACTTCTAAAAGCTTTTCTCTTGATAGAAATTTCCGTATATGGAACATTTAGATAATGATCGCTATTATCAAAAACTAGTTCTACTGTCGCAACATTTAAAGCTTTACGTGACTTACTACCTGAAAAAATAACATCACTCATAGTACCATCACCACGTAATTGTTTTACAGACTGTTCTCCTAAAACCCATCTAACAGCGTCCACTACATTACTTTTACCACTTCCATTTGGACCTACTATACAAGTTATCTTATCATCAAGCTTAATATCAATTTTATCAGCAAATGACTTAAATCCATATGCGTTAATCTGTTTTAAATACATCTTCAATCACCCTTACCGTAACTACTCCCATTATACAATAAATTTCAAATAAAACAAAGAAAAAATAGGTAAAGACCTATTAATAAATTTATTTTTCTAATTGTTCTTGTAACAAAGTATCAAGTCTTACCAAGTTATATCCTTTTTGTTTTATATAATTAATAATTGTATTAAGATTAACCCTACTATTCGAAAGACCTATAATAGATCCTCCTCTAAGTTTATTTTTTACAACACCAAATGAATTATTAGACGTATCAACAGAAGGTATTACCGTATGTAAACTAAGGCTATTACATATATCAAGTACTTCTTTTTTATCATAGTGTGCAACACAATATTTTGGTCTATCTTTCGTTATATCATTAAGAACATGTAAACTACTTTCAAAATATATTTTATCATAACTCCCATTATAACTAAGGAGTTCAATCTCATAACCTTTTTTACTTACATTTTCTAATAAACTACGATTATTTTCCATAAACAAACCATCTACAAAGAAAGTAGCCGTTACATTATTAGACTCCAGTAAAGACAAAACATCATCCATATTATCAAATCTTAATATATCAAAAACGAGTGCTACATCTTTAGAGTCTTCTCTACCACTTTCTACATATTTATCAAAATAAGTATTAATAGAAACTTCCGGTTCTACTTCATCAAAAACATATAAACTATCATTATATTTTCCATATTGACTCATTTTCTGAAAGCTTGCTTCAATATTAACCTTTTTACCATTTTTACCAGGTATAATATTATCTCCACTCACATTTGCATTAATAGCTTTCTTTTCATAATTAGCTTTTTCTTCTTTAATAGATTGCATAATAGGATCTTTTCCTCTCACTATACCAGCAACTTTATTTGTATAATAAAAACTAAAGGCAATCAGTAAACAAGATAAAATAACAGGATAAACCCTTTTCATTAAAAATCACCTAATAAAATATATTTCTAAAAATTAAAAAAAGAACCTAGGTTCTAAATAATTTCTTCTGCCTACTGCCACTTCCAATAATTTCATATAATAAAAAGCCATATACTACATTAATTAATAAAGTATGTGAAATTTTATAAACAAAGTCATAAAAACAAATTGGTACTAAATTAAATATTAAGAAGATAGAGGCCACTAAAAACTCATATAGTATAATTATTAAAAATACATACATGATATTCTTATATTTATCTACTATAAAATTCTTATATATTTTAACACTAACTAGACTAATTATTAAAAATATTACCCCATCAAAGAAAAGTAAATTTGTAAAAATGAGATCATATATTATTCCAATTATAAAGCTTTCAATATAATATTTTAATTCCTGATTTTTATAAAATGGATATATTAAATAAATAGTAATAGGTACAAAAAGTGAAGTAAAGATTGATAAGTCTCCTTTCATGAATGGTAAAACATTTGAAAGTATTATATCTAATATAAAACTGCTTATAATAATAAGTATTTTTTTCATTTTCTATCCTTTAAAACTGTTACATAATGTATATTATTAAAATCTTGATTAATTTTAATATATACTACTTTGCTTAAGTTATATTTATCTTCCTTTATTTTTTCTACTTCCCCTATATATACTCCTTTAGGAAATATTCCCCCTATTCCACTAGTTGTAGCCTTATCACCTACTTTTATATTACTATCTTTATCTACCCCTTTAATTTTTAGTAACTTACCATTTTTAGAATAACCACTTAAAACTCCATAATAATCTCCACTTTCTGTTGATAGTAATACCGATACTTTGTAATTGATATCATCCGCTGTTATTAATTTTACTTCACTAGAATTTTTATATACTTTGACTATTTTCCCAATCAAACCATTTTTAGTGATTACAGCCATATCCATTCCAATATTATTATCTAATCCCTTATCTATAATAATTGTATTTAACCAATAATTTTTATTTCTTGTTAAAACAGTAGCATTGATACACTCATATTCTGTAAATGTTTTATTTAAAGATAATGTATCTTTTAACTCTTCTATTTCACTTTCTAATGATTTATTGATATTTTTTTGAATAGTATAACTCTCACTCTGATCTACATTTTTTTCACTATTAAAGGCTTTAAATGGTATCATTACAGCAGAACTTAAAACACTAGTAATACTTTTAACTCCATTTTCCAAAAAATTAACTCTTCTTTCCAAATGAAGTGAAACATAAACCATCACTAATAATAGAATTGTTGTAATACTAAAAATGATTGTTTTTCTTTTCTTTTTATTCTTTTTCATATAATCCTCTTCTAACTAATGAAAATATTACTCTCCTCATAAAAGCTATAATAATTATTATCACTAACTATAATATGATCTAAAACCGGAATACCAAATGTATCTCCTATTTCTTTAAGTGCTTTTGTAAAATGAATATCTTCCCTACTAGGTTTAGTATCACCAGATGGATGGTTATGTATACATATAATTGATGAAGCACTCCTCATATATGCTTCCTTAAACACTTCACGTGGATGAACACAACTTCTATTTATTGTTCCCATAAATAATAATTTCCTTTCTATTAGTTCTTGTTTCGTATTAAAATAAAAGCAGTAAAAGTATTCTTGTTTTTTATCTACAAATAAATATTTATTATCTAAATAAATCTCTTTGGCGTTAGTAAACTTTTTTCTGATAGTATTATCACACCTAAAAAATATCCTCTTTCCAAATTCCACTACACTTATTAACTCTATCGCTTTTACTTCACCAACACCCCTCACTTCTATTAATCGTTGTAATGTCAAATCTTTGAAATCTTTAATGTTGCCAACCATTTTTAATATTTCATATGATAATTCCATAACATTTTTATCTTTCGTTCCAGTCTTTAATATTATAGACAATAATTCATTATTAGATAAATTTTCTACTCCTACATTTTTTAATCTTTCTCTAGGTCTTTCACTACATGGTATATTTTCAATCTTCAAAACTATCACCTCTAATATATTATTAAGAGATGGCATCATTTTTTCAGGACTTAATTACCATTTCCTCATAACTAGACAAAATAACCATATTAATAGTATTTATCTCTTCATTGGTTTTAGCAGATTCAATTAATTTATCAAATTGTTCTAGATTAACCAAAAATTCATTATTCAAAACAGACATTTCTTTTATGTAAAGACTATACCCATCATTTTTATAGAGCTTACTTACTTTCTCTAGATTTTTTTTGCTCTTACTGATACCAACATAGACATAATATTTGTCATTTTCTTGTGTAACTATTTTATTTTCAATACTCTTAGTATCCAGCTGCATACTATTTTTATTTGTATAAACTCCTAATTGGAGAAAATAAACAGTATTATTACTTTTTTTATCATCACTGGATATTGTTTTGCTATAAACTACTTTAGCTGTTGCTATACCCAAAAGCATTGTAAAAACTACACTTAAAATTATCTTCTTATTCATTACCATCACCACTATCATGGTATCAAACGAGATTTAAATATTTTGTCGAAATAGCTTTCCTAAAAAAATAATTAAGTAAAATTATGACAAATAATGTCTTCCCGTTCTAAAATTACTTTTTAAACATTAAAATTTATAGTATTCTTATTATAGGAGGAAGTATATGAAAAATAAAAAAATACCAACATATATCATCTTGGGACTATATCTAGTTACCCTAATTACTAATATTATTTTAATAACTATTTATCACAACAATTACAATACAGCTTCTTTTATAAATTATATTATCTTAATTTTATTTAGCTTATTCTTTACGTTTCACATCATCAACACTAAACAAGAAAGATATTTGCTTGTAAATGTATGTCTTATTTGCTTAACTTTCTATAATGTTTTAAACCTAAATACGCAATTAGAAAAAATGACTACTACATCTAGAGCTACTTTATCTGCTCCACCTATTAATATAAGTTATTTAAAGAGCATGCCTGATTTTTCTAATGAGTCTTTAACTAGCGCTGTTAAATGGGCTAAAACAAACAATATTAATATTACTCAAACCTATGAATATAGTGATATCATAGAAGAACAAAATATTATATATCAAAATGTTAAAGCGGGAACTACTCTTTCTAAAATCAAAGATCTTACCCTAGTAGTAAGTGATGGAGCTGATCCAAATAAAGAAATTGTTTTAAAGGATATGCAAGGATTAACTATAGATGAAGTTTTAGATGAAATAGAAAAAGTTTATCTAAATAATGTAAAAATAGTATATGAAGATAGCGAAGAAAAAGAAGACTCGCTAATTAAGCAAAGTAAAATTGGAACAGTCGCAAGAAGTGATGAAATCACATTTACATTTTCAAGAGGAACCAGTACTAAAAATGAAGTAAAATTACCAGACTTTGCTAACATGACCAAGTTACGTGCAACAGCATACTTAGAAAAATATAAAATAAATTATGAATTTAATGATGATTACAGTACAACAGTGAAAAAAGGAAATGTAATAAAACAAAGTATTGAAAAAAATAAAGTTATTAAAGTCGATAGTGATAAATTAACTCTTACTATTTCTAAAGGCAAGAAAATAATTGTTCCTGACTTGAAAAATATGTCCCTTGAAGACATCTTAAACTGGGTTTCTAAAAATAAACTAAAGTTAGAAATTGAACAAAGCAATGATGATACCATCAAAAAAGGAAAAATAATTTCTACTAGTGTTAATAAATCTGATGTCTTAGAAGAAAGAAGTAAAATTAAGATTACTATTTCTAAAGGTAGTATTAAAATGAAAAATTTTGATAATTTAGATGACTTCAAGAAATGGGCTGAAAAGAACAAAATAAATTATCAAATAGAATATGAATCAAACAATGATATTGAAAATGGAAAAATAATTCGTTTCTCTCATAAAAATAATGACGTTATAAAAAATAACGATACCATTACTGTTACTATTTCAACAGGAAAGGAAACGACTATTCCAAACTTCGTTGGTTTAACAAAGGCTAACATTCAAAAGAAATGTAATAGTCTAGAAATAAGTTGTACTTTCCAATACGCTAATAGTAAAGAGAAAAAAGATATCGCTATTCGTCAATCTCTTTCATCAGGTAGTAAAGTTGCTGTTAATACATCTATTTCTATAACACTTTCTAATGGTAAAGCCCCTACTACTAATAATTCAAAATCAAATACTAACAATAGTAATAACAATAAATCAAACAACAATCAAAATAATAATAATCAATCAAATAATAACTCTGGAAATAATAACAACAATAATAATAACAATACCCCAAGTCCTACTCCAGAACCTTCTTGTACACCAAGTGCAATTACGCTTAATAGAAGTTTAAATAATATTTTTTCTAATCCAGAAGGATATCAAAGTGTATATAATCAATTATCTTCATACTTTAATAGTATTAATGTTAAAGTAGCAATTTCAGGAGATTCTAGTAGTGGTAAGGCTCCAGGAAGCTTTATCAGTGGAATTGGTCCAGGTAGCACAGTGTATACATGCTGTCCAAATAACTGTAAAACTTACAGTATCACAATTGCAAAATAGATTTTGGTCTATTTTGTTTTTTTTATCATAAATTTAAATGAACATGATTGACAATAATAAGAATCTATATTAAAATTATATATGTCGTATGGGTCTATAGCCAAGTGGTAAGGCATGGGACTGCAACTCCCTGAGCGTTGGTTCAAATCCGACTAGGCCCTCCATAAAAAAATACGCTCGAAACTTTCGAGCTTTTTTAATACAACCAATTCAGAAATGAGTTGGTTTTTTATACATTTAATATCCAAACATCCAATTCCAATGCCATTTCATATTTGATGATAATGTAGCATTACTGAAACATATTTTATGTTCCTATATTTAGAAAAAAAAACTAAGCTATTGCTTAGTCAACAAAATATTTTTTAATATAGTACTTTCAATTAATGCTTTAATGATTTATTTTCTGATGGATAAAGAGCATTATACCTCTCTATCTCTTCTTCTTGTAATGTTAAGTTTCTTGTATTTACGCCTAATTGCTTCTTAAACGATACTGAATAAAAGTTGCGTAATAAAGCCTCTTTTCCATCTTCCGTAGAATCAAATAAAAATTCATGATAACCATTATCATCTCTAAATGATTGTTTTAATTTACCAGTATCATAATCATAAACCATTTTTATATTTTTATCACTATTTATTCTAATTCTACCTCCATCCTTTGCCTCTAACATACTATTTCTAAACAAAAGTGATGGTATAATTGCCTTCATCCATTGATAAGCCTCTTCCTTTTCCTGCTCAGGAATGGATATAGTAGACATTGTACTAACCCCATATAGGTAACAAAAAGTTTTATATGCATCCACAACAACATTAGCAAATGCATTACCATATGATGTCCCAGGTTTTTCCGGAGTTGTGTATACTCCAGGAACACTTGTATCATATATCCATGCCATTGATCGTTCACATCCAGTAAATAGTTCATGATTTTTATCATAAACAGCTTTTATTGCATTCTCTACTTGCTTATTATGTTCTTTATCACTATATATAATAATTCTGTCACAATGATTTTCAGAAGTAGTTAATTGATATTTAAACATAACCGGAAGATTTTGTGAAGTAAACTCTTCTACTAATCCTAATGCTATTTTATGCATATTTTTAGGATTAGGCGCTATATAAAATCTATCATGTATACTTCCTATTTTATCTGTATTAATTTTGACCCATTTATACTCTTGATGTTGATTTTCCATTTTAATATTACTGCCAAAACGAGATTGTAAAACTTGTTCAAGCTCTAACTGTGACTTTTCTAAATTAGAAAAATCATATTTTGTTTTATATATTTCATCTCTCAAGGTATCTAAATCAAAATCAATATTATACTCGAAGGCAAGTTGTGCCGCTTGTAAAATAAGATTATCATCAATAGGTTTTGTCATCTTAATAGCATTGTTAAAAGTACCATTAGGTGTATCCATTTTAAATATTTCCATTCTAACATCCTCCAAAATATTATCTTACAAAAAAAGTATAACACATATTTTTTCAATATAGGATTTAAATTAATAACTTTACAGTAAAATTATACTTCATCATTCCTCAACTCTCCATATGATTTTAGCAGTATATGATACTCCATTTTCTAAAGGCTTCTTCACCTGTAAAAGTATACCTTTATCATCATCCCACGATACAGTGGTAACCCTTGTCAATCCTCCATTATCATCACCTGTATATACTAAAGTTTCAACATCAGACAAAGCTATCACATTATTTAAATCATCAACAAAAACTATTCCATCATCTAATACATAACCATTATCAGATTCTAATTCGTGATCTATGGTAGCATAAAGCTTCCAGGCACTACTATTAATTCTTGAATCCGTAACTACAACTTCTAAATTCGTAAGTCTTGGACAAAGAAGCGGATTCGTACTAATTGGTGATACTTTAAAACTAAAGGACTTAGTCGCACTATCTAAAGTCAATTCTCCACTATAAACTATTTCGATTTGTTTTGTGTAATACAATAAATCATTATGAGTTTTGCAATTAAAAGTTACAATTGTTCCTATCGTCAAAGGATCAGAATATGAATAAGTAAACACCCCATCATCATTCGCCAAAGATAAAGCCTCCACATCATCATACTTTATTAAAACAGATGATTGTGGCAAGGTAATCCCCGTCATTACTACATCTTTATCCGTCACAGCAGCCATTCTAAATAAAAATGTCCCAACTGAAATAATCTTTTTTCCTAAAATATTAAAATTATCTAAACTTGGTAATTTCTTTAATTCTTCTTCTGTATAATTATTACTGCTTACTACAGTCTTACTACTAGAAAAACTACCATCAACACTAGATAATTCACTCTCTTTATACCAGGCATAAGTAGGTAATGTATCTTTACTTATATCACTAGATATTGTAATAGCCTTATCAAACAAATTAATTCTTGAATATGTAAATTTAAAAGTAGATGTAGAATTAGTATTAATGACATTCGCAACACTATTATATAAAACGACCTTTTCTGGATTATTAAGTACTAATCCAGACTTATCACCCTGAAAATAAATATTATAATTAGCACTACCAATACTATCATAATTGCTAATTATAGATAATGTTGAGCCAAAGTTTAAGGTTATTAAACCATAACTATACCATGTTGCATAACTTCCATTTTTACTTGTTTGATTTATAATTAGTTCCGCCCCATCATTAATTACAGTAGAACCAGTTCCAAAATTACCATAGCCCATTCCATTATGTGTCGTAACATGAAATGAAGCATTATAATCAAGGACAAAATTCAAGTCAGTCACACCATATATTAGTTCTCTAGAAACACTTTGAAAATTAACAACTGCATTTTTTAATATCGTCAATGAAGGACTTTGATTTCTAAACCAAAATGAAGAGTTCGCTGTTGACTTATGAATAATAGTAGTTGCCCCACCAATCTCTACTCTATTACACTCACAGACCTCATTTCCCGATGAATAATTATCTTGAATAGTTATATCGCAATCAACAAACCTGGTAAGTCCTGAAGGATTAAAACTAATCTGTGGCCCCACATAATTTATATTATTATACTCTATTACTGTATCCTTAAAAGTATTAGATTCTGGCACATAAATAATCCCATAATAGTTATAACCAACTACCTTCATATTTTTTACAGTAACTTTTTTATTAAGAGCCGAATTAACTCTAATACCATCCACTGTACCTAATTTCTTTTGATCAACATATTCATAAATAATATCATTATACGTGCCATCAATAATAACTTCACTCTTATTACTTGCAATAAGAATACCTGACGTTAAAGTTATATTACTTCCAAAATAAACATAAGTATAACCATTATTATTTTCTAATGCATCCTTAAGTTCCGCGCTAGAAAAAACAACTACCGTAGTATCATTAATAATTGTCATATAACACCTCTTTATTTATTCTATTAATCAAAATAAAAAAGAGTTAATTAGTTTACTATATAAATTGTTATAAAAGAAACACATTAAGGATTGTTCTCATAAAATATATTAATAAGGAGGTAAAAATGGAAACAGAATTAAGTAATACAGTAAGAGCTGTTGGAAACTATAATGATGTACCAACTTCTATAACCTCAGCTGTATCTGTTGTTACAATGATAAGTGGTCTTACAATAACTAAAACAGCGGATAAACCAGTCTGGGCTGATGGAAATTTAACTTATTCTATTGTTATTAATAATCAAGCAGAAAAAGATTATGTAACACCGGAAATTACCGATGTACTTGATAGTCTAATAGATTTTGTCCCTGAAAGCGTCACTATAGATGGTGTCCAGGCCGAAACAAGTTCTTACTCATATAATGAAGGAACTAAAACTCTAACTATTAATTTAGATGATATTACAGCAGGAAAATCTAAAACAGTTACTTTCCAAGTAAAAAAGAAATCATAAAATACAAAAAATTAATGCAGATAATACCTGCATTTTTATATTCATAAATAATATAAATTTATCTTTGATTTCCTAATAAGAAATTATATTTTGCCGCATGTATATTTTCATCAGTCATAATAGACATCAACAAAGTATAATAATCACCATTCATCACACTAAGTATTTTTCTATATTTTTTTACTGCCGCTAGCTCTGAAAATAAAGCCTTTTCTAAGTCATCCCTATAACTACTACTTTGAAAATTATAGTTTACAGGTGTTTGATATGATATATTTTGTTTAGTAAAGTCATAATAAATTTTTCTTAATATTTGTCCATGTTTTTCTTCATCATTCCTAATTCCTTGAATAATCATTTTCTCTTTTTGGCTAGGGGCTTTTCTAATTAAATTATCATAAAACGCCATGTCACTATTTTCATCTTCTATTGAAGATCTTATAAGTGAAATAGCATCAGCTGGCATAATTATCTCATCACTATTAAATTGTTTTAAATTATTATCATAATTATATCCATAATTATTGTAATTGTCATTATAATTCATTTAACCATCTCCACTAAAAAGATATGTTTTTTAAAAGAAAAAAGAACCAAAATGATTCTTCTACATAATGTCTCTATATATTAATAATTGATTAGGTAATAAGTATATTTGTTTATTATAATTTAATAAGTTTGAAATACTAATTCTCTTATCTTGCATAATACTTTGAATTGTATCACCATTTTGTGTTAAATACGTACGAATATATGGCCTTGGAACAAGTAAATTTTGTCCCGGAGTAAGCATCATTTTACTATTAATACCATTAATCATCATTAATGTATTAGGTGAAATATTATATTTTTCAGCTATATTATATAAATTATCTCCCCTTTGAACTGTATAAGTAGTAAATAGATCATTATTATTACCTATATTATTATTTTGTCCCATCATATCCTGATTTACGGGTACTGTAATCACTTCCCCTGGCATCAAAGTTTTATTTGGAGACAAATTATTTAAGTTTCTTAATTCTGTTACCGTAGTATTAAATCTACTGGCAATAGAATATAGAGTATCTCCTTTTTTTATAACATAATAACTATACAAAAAAATCCCTCCTGCTTAATATTATGCAAAAGGGATAAATTTAATTATTTTTTGAAACACCATACATATTTTCCTGATGATAATTGAACTCATTATATTTAATAATATCCTTCAATCCAAACTCGGAATTATAAGCATACATTGTATCGCCTACAATCCCAAAAACACTATCCGCAGAAACAGTCCAGTCTTTAAGACCAGCAAGACTAAATAGTAATAATGGATTACTATAATCATCCTTAAATACTAAATATATATTATCTCCACTTTTAAAATAATAGTTATCATTGCTCTTCCTAATATCATCAGTCTTATACTTATTCTTTATATCAAAATTAGTTTCATTTTTATAGAATTTAATCTTCGTATTATTTATACTATCTACTTTCTTATCTTTTAATCTAGCTCCATCAAAATACTTAATTTTATTATCTTTACTGACTACACTTACTTTTTCTAAAGTATCATCTATTTTATATTGTGTATTTGTATTACAATCTAACATATAAATATTGTTTTTATATCCTCCATTAAAATAAGTATTAGTAGAAGGGGTACTGTCTAACATATCAATAACTTTCTTTTTACCATCTTTAAAATTAACTACATATAATCTATTAAATGAAGTAGCATTATCCTCTATATTCATAACATATAAGTTTTTATTAGAAAATAAATAGTGATTTTCATCATAAATATCATTAGATAAGAAGTTATTTTCATATTGTTTTTTACTATTAATAGAAAATACTCCATTATATTTCCATACTACTACATTATAACCACTAATAAAGTTTTGATTAAATGAAATTTTAGTATTATTTCCTGTAACTATCTTATAACTAGTCTTATTAGTCCATGATGAAAGACTATATCCTTTTTTCTTAAGTTTTTCTATAAATACGTTAACTCTAATATCACCTATTTGTTTTAAATAATCATAACTAACCATTTTTTTATCTATATTACAAACAACATTGGTATAAACATTATTTTTAAATACTGGAAATACACATTTTAAATCATCTTTTTCATATACCAATAAATCTTCTAATATTTCTTTATCTTTATGAAAATTAGAGTTAATTAAAAAATTATAATTTCTCTTTTTTTTATCAGAAATACTAATATTATAAGTATGTTCACCATTTTGTAATTTATATTTTTCATCTATTTTATACTCTTCATTATTTACTGTATAAGTATATTTATAATGATATTCTTTTAGGAAAAACATTACTGCTAACTGATAAATAACACATAACAATAATAATATTGTGACCAACTGTCCTACTTTTTTCATACAACCACCTATTATAATTATAAGAAAAACAATCATTTTTAGCAAGTAAAATAAGTATTAAAAAAACATGGATTACTCCATGTTTTCACTATGATTACAATTATCGCTAGTAGAAAACCTTTGCTTCATTTTCATCATGTAATCAGATATTTTTGAATATATCTCAGGTAATGCATCATTAGATATATCAGATAAAATAACTAATTCTTTAACTGTATCAATTATTACTTTTCCCCAAATAATTCCACCCAATATTTTTAAATCATTAAATAAATCGGGCGTAATGGAGTCAAGAAAATATCCAAATACTACTCTTTTTCTACCTATCAATATTCTTTCATTAGTAAGCGCTACTACAGCACTACCAAATATATTAAACGGGTTATTATTTTTTTGCGCTATAAAAGCATAAACAACATATTCACCAGGATTAAGATGTTTCTCTACTATGCTCGCATTTTTTCTATATCTCCATCCTATAGTTAAAGGATATTTATTTTTAAATCTAGCTACATGTTGATAAACATTTAATCTTTCTTCCTCCATATAGCCACCTCTATTTCTTTATTAAATCATATTTTTCAAACATTGATACTAAATCAGCAATACTCGTTTCACCTGACGCTTTATCTTTAATATCGCCATCTTTTACAACAAGTGTTAATGGTGTACCCCAACCTTCACTAAAGTATTCATTAGAAGATTGTAATTTAGAAATACCATCATCATCTAAATCATCAGTATTTAAATAATTAACTTTTACACCATATTTATATACTAAATGTTCCATAATTGGTTTTTGAATTACGCAGTGAGAACATGTAGGTCTTCCGATATAAATAACTGAAGCTTCACTTCCCTTAAGTAATTCTAAGTATTGATCAATTCCAATAGATGTTAAATCAGCTTTTTCACTATCTTTAATACTATTACTTTCTTCTTCAACACTACTAGCTGAAGATGAGCTTCCATTTCCTTTATTATAACTTCCACTAGAAGAAGTTACAACCATACTAATAATGATTGCTACTACTAAACAAATAACAACGACAATAGTCACTCTATTTGTACTATCATTATTTTTATTAACTGATGTAGCATTATCTTTAGAGTCATCTGCTGTTTTTACTTCTTCAACTTGAACAACCTTTTTTTCTACTTTTTTTTCTATTGCCTTTTCCTTATTTTCTACTGGAACTTTCTTCTTAGAAACTACATTTGCATTTTTAGCAGCAGTAGCCTTCTTTGATGTATTAGTCTTCTTTGCAGTAGCAGTTGTCTTTTTTACAGTACTACTCTTTTTAGCACCTGTATTTGTTGTCTTCTTTTTAGTAGTATCTTTCTTTGGTGTATTATTTTTCTTACTTGCAGTATTACTACTTGCATTTGTACTTTTTTTCTTTGTATTAGCCATATTAACTCTTCCTTTCAATAATAAAATTATAACATATTTTCTAGCTATTTCACTACTTTTAAGCAATTTTTCTCGTTTTTTTCGCTAAAAATAACTAAATTTATATATAATGTCGAATAAATATAAGAATTATTTGATAGAAAAAACATAATTTTTAACTAGGAGGCAATATGAAAGTTGGAATAATTAAAGGTCTTTTATACTATTATGATGAAGTACTTTGGATGAGTTTTTTTGAAAATTTAGGAGTCAAAACAATTACTAATAAAGAAGTAACTAAAGAAACCATAAAAAAAGGAACTAGCATGGCTCCCGATGAAACTTGCCTATCTTTAAAAATATTTATTGGCGAGGTTATGGAATTAAAAGATAAATGTAATGCTATTTTTATTCCACGTCTTTTTTCAATAAAAGAACATGAACAAGTCTGTACAAACTTTAATGCTTTATATGACTTAATTCATAACCTTTTTCCAGAAGTTCCCCTTATCACTAGCAATATAGACTTACAAAAACATAAAACAGAAATGAAAGCCTATATAAATATTGGAAAACAACTAGGTTATTCCGTAATAGCAACAGTCACTGCCTATTTAAAGGCTCTAGATAAAGATAAAAAAATCAGAGAAAAAAATTTCTTAGCTCAAACAGAAAAACTAAAATCCCCTTCTAAAAAAATATTACTAGCTGGTCATCCATATATTTTATATGAAAATATTTTAACGAAAGAAATTAAAAAAATCATAAAGGATAATGGTTTTGAAATTATTTATAGCAATATTTTACCAGAAGAATTGGTTGATATAGAATGTAGTAAAATTTCTAAAACTGTTCACTGGACTCATAGTAAAAAACTCCTAGCGGGAATTTCATACTATAATAGTAGAGTTGATGGTATTATCCTTCTTTCCTGTTTTCCATGCGGACCAGATTCCTTAACCAATGAACTCGTAAAAAGAAAAGTTAACAAACCTCTTTTAAAATTAATTTTAGAAAATGAAAGCAATACAGGTCTAATTACAAGACTAGAAGCATTCTTTGATATAGTGAAGGTGAAAATATGAGCAAAACAATAATAAGTTTTCCAAAACTTGGAGACTATAACATTCCCCTAAATTTTTTATTTAAGCATACCACCAATTGTAAAATAATTAATTCTCCTGAAATAACAAAGAAAACAATAGAATTAGGTAGCAAATACTCTCCTAGCGATGCTTGCCTACCCTTTAAATACACACTTGGTAACTTCATCGAATCTCTAGATATGGGAGCAAACGTCCTAATACAAGCAGGTGGTGGATGTAGATATCGTTATTATGGAGAAGTCCAAGAACAAATTTTAAAAGATTTAGGATATAATTTTGATTTATATCAGTTAAGTAATAGTGACAAGAGAAGTATTAAAGAAATATATGAATTATTTAAAAAACTAAATTCTACTCTTCCATATAAACGCTTTATTTATTATGGTTATTTGACTTTAAAAATGATCTATTATATGGATAAAATAGATGAATATATTAGAAAAAATATCGGTTTTGAAACCAAGAAAAATAGTTTTATTGTAATGAAGAAAAGAATGCTCCGTGAGTTTTCTAAATGTCAAAATCTAAGACAATTAAAAAAGTCATATTTCAAATACAAACATCTTTTCAAAAAAATAGAAACTAAAAAAGAAAATGTTTTAAGAATTGGCATTATTGGAGAATTATATACCGCCATGGAACCATCAAGTACTTATAATCTCGAATATAAATTAGCTCAAAATAATATTGAAATAAAACGGTTTACTAACCTCTCTTACTTAATATGGGGAAAAATTATAAATGAAAGAAAAATGTATAAAACAACTAAACGTTATTGCAAATACAATTTAGGTGCTGATGGATTAGATAATGTCTATAGAACAATATATTTAAGTAAGAAAAAATATGATGGTATCATTCATACCAAACCTTTTGGTTGTACTCCAGAAATTACAGCCATTCCAATTATTCAAAATGTCTGTAGAGACTATGATATGCCTATCCTCTTTTTTTCTTTTGATGAGGAACAAGAAGATGGCGGAGTTAACACTAGATTAGAGGCATTTTATGATGTTCTACGTTACAGAAAGGAGAAAAAATGAAAAAAGGATATTTAGGAATTGACATTGGTTCAATATCTACAAAAGCAGTTCTTTTAGATGAAGATGATAATATTATTTCTAGTTGTTATTTATGGACCAAAGGAAGTCCTATTAACGCAGTAAAAAACGTTTTAAAAGAAATCTTAAAAGATAGCAAAGATATAAAAATAGTCGGTGTTGGTACAACTGGTTCTGCCAGAAGATTAATTGGTAGTATTTTAAATGCCAATGTCATAAAAAATGAAATCACAGCTCACGCTATTGGTACAAGTCACTATTATAAAGATGTTCGAACTATTATTGAAATAGGTGGTCAAGATTCTAAAATTATTTTATTAGAAAACGGATTAGTAACAGACTACGCTATGAATACTCTTTGTGCAGCTGGCACAGGTGCCTTTCTATCTAGTCAAGCAAAAAGACTTGGCATAAAAGTAGAAGATATGGGAAAAATCGCATTATTAAGTAAATCTCCCGCTAAACTAGCAGCCCGTTGTACTGTTTTTGCAGAAAGTGATTTGGTTCACAAAGCCCAAATTGGCTATACCAAGGAAGATCTAGTTGCCGGTCTTTGTAATAGTGTTGCAAGTAATTATATTCATAATGTCGCCAAAGGGAAAAAAATATATAACCCTATAATCTTCCAAGGTGGTGTTAGTAAAAACATAGGGGTCAAAAAAGCCTTTGAAGACATTCTCCAAACCGAAATAACAACTAGTGATAAAGGTCATTTAATGGGTGCAATTGGTATTGCCCTACTTTCAAAGTTAGAACCAGAAAGAAAATATTCATTTGATCTAAATAATTTTTCTTATACTACTAGTAGCGTAAACTGTGAAGGATGTCCAAATAACTGTGAAATAATTCTAATAAAAAATAAAGATAAGGTAATAGATGGTTGGGGTAATAGATGTCAAAAAGGAGAAAAATTAATAAATTAAAAAGGATATTCGATTGAAAAATCACATATCCTTTTTATTTTGTCTTCTTATTAACCTTTTCCAAACTTATATTATGTTTAATAGCGTAATTTGATACATCTCTAAAATTATCATCATAAGGATAGGTCTGTTGTCCAAAATGAAGCCACATCTCTGACCAAGAGTCACCTTCAACTAACAATTTTTGAACTAATTCATTTCTCAAACTTTCATTATCTTTTTGTTTTTCTAATTCAACACAACCTTCTTCATCATATAACTTACACTGTAAATCACATTCTAACTTATCACACTGATAAGCAAACATAGCCTCCTTAGTTTGATGAGCATCAAACTCTAAAAATAACTCTTCTATCTGTTTACCATCTATTAATCCTCTTAATATATCAGCAACAGCTTCATGCTCTTGCTTTTCCTTTTCTTCATGAGAAATTTGAAATTGAGTCAAATCTCCAATTATAGTCTCTCCTAACTCATGAATAGCTAACATAAATAACGTTTTTTTAATATCAATATCATATTCATATTCTGATTTCATCGCAATCGCAAGCATTTGAACTCCAAAAATATGTTCAGCAACACTTTCTAGTCTTTCTCTTTCCACATTCCAAACCTTCCAACCGGTTCTGATAACATTTTTAAGTTTATTACATAACACATAATATTTTATAACATTTTCTTCTCTTGACATAATATCTCCTTGTTTAATATTTATTCCAAATGTTATCAATCAATGCCTTCTTTTTTATTTTTTCAATTTCTTGAACATTAGAAAAAGAATTATTAAAATTATAACACTCTTCTAAAACGTCTTCCATTTGTCCAAATTTTACAATAGCACTCTCTTCTTTTCCTTCTTTATATAAAGCTATAATAGGTTTGATATAATGCTCAAGTAAACTAATTGCTAAAGATTTGTCACGCGTTTTTTTATAATCTTTTTCTATATTATACGCAATCATAGGTCCTATTGTATCATAACGAAACATTATCTTTCTATAAGACTCATTCTTATCTAAAACATCTCTTCTAAACTCTCTAATATCTTCTAATATTTCATGATGTTTTCTACTGCCTAAAATATGAAAAACAGCTGTTGGAATATAACTTCCACTATAAAATTTACAGTCTGTATAATATCCTAGCTTATCATTTCTTTTTATACAAAATCCATCATATTTACCAAAGGCACAATTAAAACAATTTTTTACTTTAAAATTACTTATCAAGAAATCACCTCACTGTCAAAGTATTATAACATGCACAAAAATAATTGTAAATTAAAAGGTATCTCATGGATACCATTTCTTATTTCTTTGACTCTAAATACTCATCATAAGTCATATATCTATCTAATATTGAACCATCATCTTTAATTTCTATTATCCTATTAGTAACAGTACTATTAAGTTCATGGTCACGACTTGTTAAAAGAATACTACCCGTAAAATTAACAAGTCCTTTATTTAAAGCTGTAATACTTTCCAAATCTAAATGGTTAGTAGGTTCATCTAAAACTAAGAAGTTAGGATTTTCAAGCATACACTTACTAAGCATACAGCGTGCCTTTTCTCCACCAGATAATACATCAACTTTTTTAAATACATCATCCCCAGAAAACAACATTCTTCCTAAAAATCCTCTAAGTACTGTTTCATCTTCTATATCATAAAAAGAGCCAATCCATTCCATTATATTTTTATTATTATCTTTAAAATAAGCACTATTATCTTGAGGTAAATAACTAGGCACTATAGTTTTGCCCCATTCATAGCTACCTTTATATTCTCTATCAATTCCCATAATAATATTAAATAAGGCTGTCTTAGGTAAATCATCATCCGCTACAATATTAATCTTATCACCCTTAAGAACTGTAAAACTAACTTTATTAAGTATTTTCTTACCATCTACTTCTTTGGTTAAATTAGTTACTTTTAATATTTCTTTTCCTACTGGTTTTTCTATTTTAAAATCTATGAATGGATACTTTCTAGACGAAGGAACAATTTCATCTAGTTGAATTTTTTCTAACATTTTCTTTCGAGAAGTAGCTTGTTTACTCTTTGAAGCGTTAGCACTAAAACGTGCTATGAAATCTTGTAACTCTTTAATTTTATCTTCCTTCTTTTTATTAGCTTCCTTCATCTGTTTCAATGCCAACTGACTAGACTCATACCAGAAATCATAATTTCCAATATATAGTTTAATTTTATTATAATCAAGATCAGCTATATGTGTACAAACTTTATTTAAGAAATGTCTATCATGTGATACTACTATGACAGTATTATTAAAGTTAATCAAAAACTCTTCTAACCAACTAATTGCCTCAACATCAAGTGAGTTTGTAGGTTCATCCAATAATAAGACATCTGGATTACCAAATAAAGCTTGGGCAAGCAATACTTTTACACGAAGCTTAACAGGAATTTCTTTCATTAACATATAATGATATCCTTCTTTAACCCCTAAACTATTTAATATAGTTGCAGCATCACTTTCAGCTTCCCAACCATTAAGATCCATAAACTCACCTTCTAATTCGGCAAGTCGCATACCATCTTCATCACTAAATTCAGTTTGGCTATATAATTTGTTTTTCTCCTCCATTATTTTCCATAATCTATCATTCCCCATAATAACAGTGTTTATAACACTTTCTTCATCATACATATAATGATCTTGCTTCAAAAATGAAAGGCGTTCTCCCTTACCTAAAATAACCTCACCAGTAGTAGTTTCAATTTCTTTTGATAATATTTTTAAGAAAGTAGACTTTCCTGCTCCATTAGCTCCGATAAGTCCATAACAATTACCATCAGTAAATTTAATATTTACATCTTCAAACAAAACTCTTTTTCCAAATCTTAAACTAACATTATTAACTTGTAACATAAGTGCCTCCTAACTTTTTATAGTTTAACATATTAAGAATGGAATAACAAGAAAAAAGTATATACTACAAGTATATACCATTATAATATTTAAACTATTTTACTAAAACATTTGCCGATGCAGAAGATGCTGTTAACATATTTTCTATATTTGTTTTATCTGTATTACTACTAACATAAATTTTTGCTCCGTTGACATCATTAAATACTGAAGAACTATTAGTTAATTTAGAAGTATCAATTCCTCTAAAGTCTACTGTTTCAAGAACTGAGCAAGAATTAAACATAGCTTGTGCCTTTGTTAAAGATGAGAAATTTACTCCGCTTAAATTAATAGATTCAAGGGCTGTATTGCCTACTGCAAAATCACTTGAAATATCTGTTACGCTTGAAAAGTCAGCTCCACTCAAATTTAGAGTCTTTACTGCTGAAGCACCATCTAACAAACCATACAATGTTGTAACACTACTAAATTTTGTCTTACTTAAATTAACACTTAAAAGATTAGAAGCGCCATTAAAAATTTCTCCAATAACACTCATTGTATGAAAATCTAGTCCACTAAAATCAACAGATGTAACAGATGATAATCCATAAAAAGCATTAGAAAATGAAGTAACATTACTCGTATTAAAATTTTTAATATCAAGAGATGTTAACGATGAACAGTTATAAAAAATAGAATTCATATCTCCTACACTACTCGTATCAAAACTACTAACATCAACATTTTTTAAAGCATAGCAGTTAGCAAACATAGCTGACATAACCAACACTTATACATAAAATAATTAAACATACATACCTTCCTACTATATCAAATTATAATATTCAAAGGCTATAATAGTCAATGTAATAAAAAAAGAAACCAACCAATATGATTAGTTCCACTAAATTTTTTATAACTCATCTATTGTCTTAATACCTAATATACTTAAAGCATTAGTCAATACTTTAGCAGTACTCTTTAATAATCTTATTCTTGAAGATTTTAGTACAACATCAACTTCATTTGATATATTAACTTGTTCATAGAACTTTGAAAATAAACCTGCAATTCCAAAAATATATTTAGTTAAATGAGCTGGTTCATTTGATGTTAACAATTCATCTATTACTTCAGGAAATAAAGATAATTCTTTAACTAATTTATTTTCTATTTCATTATTAAATTTAATTTCTTCTGTTAATTCAATATTATTATTCTTTAATATAGAATTAATTCTTACCAAACTATATAGGATATACATTCCAGATTCTCCTACAAAACTAGTTGCATTTTCTAAATTAAAGTTAACTATTTTATTCTTTGAAACATTTAACATTGTAAATTTAATACAAGCATTTACTAATATATTTAACTTATCCACAGATATTTCACTATTTCTTTTGTTAAATTCATTTATCAAAGTGTTCTTTACGGCCTTCATAAAGTCAGTAACTAAAACAACAGTACCAGCAGAAGTAGACATCTTGTCACCATCTAATAAAACATATGAGTATGAAATAAGTTTTGGAGCCTTATATCCCAAGATATCTAATACTGCACTAATCTGTTTCATATAAACTTCTTGATCTTCACCTAAAACAATAAAATTATTTTTTGGATTAAGTTCTATTTTATGAATTGTATAAGCAATATCTCTCATAGGATATAGTGATGTTTTATTAGAACGAGTTAATACTAACACTGGTTCTCTAGTTGGTATATCATATCCGGATAAATCTACATATAGTCTTCCTAACTCATCCTCATGTAACCTACCCGTTTTATCTAGTCTCTTTAATATATTATCTAAATAGTTATTATAAACAAAATCAGATTCATGTGTAAATACATCAAAATGAATATCTAAAGTATCAAATATTTGTAATTGTCTTTCAACACATATATCAGTGATTTCTTTAAACTTTTGTACCATCTCAATGTTACCACTTTCTACTTGTTGAAGATAATAAAATGCCTTCTGATCTATACTTTCATCTTCTTTTGCCCTATTACTAATTTTTACATATGTATCTAAAATAGATGAAAAATTACCATCTTTTAATCCATACTCTTCTATTCCGATAACCAGAAGAGCAATTTTTTTACCAATATCATTAATAAAATAATGTCTTTCAACCTCATATCCTGTAAACCCATATAAATTACTCATGAAGTCTCCAATTAAACTATTTCTACATCTTCCAATATGAGGTTCAGCATTAGGATTAATAGAAGTATGCTCTATAAGTAAAGCTTCATTATTTCCTTGGTTTAGAGAACCATAATGATCATTTATTTCTATATCTTTGATTACTTCCGCATTAAACTTTTCATAATTTAAATAAAAGTTAATATATGGTCCCATCACTTTAATTAACGAAAAGTTATTTTCTTCATCATTAAATTTTTCTCTAATTAGGTTTGCTATTTCTATAGGATTTGAATACTCTTCATTTCTTAAATTAGCACACTGAATACTATAATCTCCCATATTATCTTTTGGAGGTATCTCAATTTTTATTTTATCCTCATCCACTTTAAGTATTTCTAAAATATGTTTCTTTATATATTCTTTCACCTTTACATCACCCTATTAATATTATTAAGGTGCAACACTTCTTACTGCACCAATTACCAATAGTTAGATTATATCATATTTTTACATCTTCTAACAATATTTTTATATGTATTTATACTCTATAAAAGAAAAAATGGTTCATAGACCATTTCCTTATTTTTTAAATACACTAAGTATTCTTGATACAAAATATATTATTTTTGTGCTTTTATCGATTGCAAAACCTTTACCAATAGCTTTACCTCCAATAGTAAGCATTGAAATAATAGCTGTTGTTAAAATGCTCGCTAACAAGTCATTAACATGATAATTAGTAATTAAAATAGTGACAATTATAACTCCTGCTGATCCTGATGCAACCCCACATACATCCCCTATTACATCGCAACAAACAGATGATACTTTACTAGCATTTTTAATAAGTTTCACCGCAACATGAGCTCCCTTAACTTTTTTTGAACTCATACTATTAAACACTTTAATATTTCCCGAAGTAACACTTACTCCTACAATATCAAAAATAATTCCTAATATTACAAACAATAAAGTTATAACAATAGCGACCATAAGTTCAACATCATCTAAAACAATTTCACTAAATAAACTCATTCCAATAGAAATAATAAACGCTAATACTGTTACTGTAATAATCCATTTTGTATTTTTATTTTTACTTTTTTTCTTCATAATAATTATAATAATGGCTCTAAACATGATAAATCCTTAGTCTTAGGTCAAGTAGGCTTTCCCCAATTTCTACATACCGTTACCAGTATTGCGGTTCCCCTTTAAAGAAATCAGTATGATGTCACCATTCATACAACTTGATTACCACTTAGTACCAACTTTAATCTCACATTTAGATACACTCTAGGAGATTTCCTCCCCAACAATCTTTGTTATTAATCCTTTTTTGCAAGAGTAATTTCATAGTATAGAAATCTTATTTTTGGCCAAAACAAGAAGTCCTTAACCTAATTCCAAAGCTCTCACTCAAGACAAGCTACGCTACTCATAACTTTCGCCACAAAGTAGGTTTTTACTCCTAACTCATAATAAGTCCGTCAGAATATGTCCGTATAGGCTTACTACAAAATTAGGTCTCCACAAACTATGGGTCCAAAGATATATGCCATTACATCCGGCCCATAATTTTCATCTCCAGCATTAACCCCCAATTGGGCATCAGAAGCAAACACCAGAGGTTTCATCGATGTGCTCTTTAACGATAGTTTATCCCCGTCCTCATAACAAATAAGTTGACTAGAATAATGCGCCATTAAACTATTTCAAACTATATAGTTTTTGTACCTCCTTTGGATTTAACATTCTATATTCTCCACTCTTTAGTGATAAGATATCTAAAAATGCAATACTTTCTCTCTTTAATTTTATGACTGGATGATTAATATATTCAAATAATTTTTTTATTTCATGATTATGGCCTTCGTGTAAAATAACAGAAGCATAAGTAACATTAGTACTAGCGTCATACTTTCTAAATTTAATCTTATCAGGCTTTAAAGTTTTATTATCTACGACAATTCCTCTTTCTAATGTATGAATTTCATCCCCAAGTAACTTACCTTCCATTTTTACATAATAGACTTTCGTTATTCCATTTTTTGGATGCATAAGTACATTAGCAAGTTCACCATCATTAGTTAAAATAAGAGCTCCTGTAGTATCATAATCAAGTCTTCCTACTGGATATATTCTTTTATCCGTTTTAATTAAATCCACAACTGTTTTTCTATTCTTATCATCACTTGCAGTACAAATAACACCCCTTGGCTTATTAAGAAGAAAATAAACCTTCTCTTCTTTTCTTATAAGTTTCCCACACACAGTAATAGTATCACTAGATTCTACCTGCATTCCAAGTGTTGCTACCTCATTATTAACTTTAACCTTTCCATCCTTTACTAACTCTTCAGCCTTTCTTCTTGAACAAATTCCGGCTTGAGCTATCACCTTTTGTAAACGTTCCATTTAAATCACCAAAATAATTATAACCGATATAATGAAAAATTGCTAGTGCATAAAAAATATCAGTTTACAAGTATATTGTAAAAGAGTACAATAAGTGCAAGAAAAGGAAGGATAAGATGAATAATTTACTATATCTTTATAAAACCCTACTAAAAAATATTAATTATAATGACTTTAAACCCAAAATAAACACAGCAAGAAAAATTGGGAACGTATTTGTCCCAGTATCATCCTTTACCTCTCTCCTTTTAGCACTCAATACCGATTTCAGTACGATGATTCCAATGGATATAAACATATTATCAAACATCACGTATTTATTTTTAATACTATCATTTCCAGAACACTACACCAAAGATATTGAAGATATAGTTTCTATATACAAAGATGTAGTAAAATCTTATGTAAAATTAAATGATAAACTAGAATTAAAGAGTCCAATAGATATAAATGCAGGATTAACATTTGCGCTTAACAATGGTTATTTATCATATAATAAACATTTTAAATATTGCACAGATAACAATAAGGATATTCTTAGATCACTGGGTACTGAAACTATAACTGGTCTAGCTTGTTGTAGACATATAGCAACACTTCTCAATGATATCTTACAAGAAAAAAATATTAAATCTTATACTATTCCAGCATTAATAAAAAAAGATTCAGCTGATATTTCTTTTTTACAGTCTATTATAGGTAATCACTTAATTACCATTAGTGAATATAACGATAAGGTTTATTATTTAGATCCAACCAACAACAAATTTCTAACCAAAGATAATTCTTCAATTATTATTAATAAAAAGTTCATTAAATTTAATTTGAATAAAAGAAGAAATATTAAAAGGATAATGCAAAAAGAAGAAGAAACATATGCCAAAAATTTAATGGAAGAAATAAACACTCATATAATATGTGGAGAAAATATCGATATGTTTGAAAATTTTTATTCTGAAAATAAAGAGAAATATGAAGAAATAAATAACAAGATGAAAAAATTAATTTAACATCTTGTTTTTTGTTTAATTGTGTCAAATAATGTTATTTTTTGATTCTACTATATTTTTTTCTGTTAAAATTATAATGTATGGAGGATTGAAATGAAATTTATTGATAATATTAAAGAAAGAGTAAGAAAAAATTTAAAGACTATTGTTCTTCCCGAAACAAGTGACATTAGAACAATAGAAGCTGCAAGAAAGATAACAGATGAAGGGTTTGCTAATATTATTTTAGTTGGTGAAAAAGACGCTATATATTCTCTTGCCAAAGATAATAATATATATATTTCCGATATAAAAGTTATTGACCCTAAAAATTATGAAAAAACAGAAGAACTTATTAATAACTTCTATGAATTACGTAAAAAGAAAAACATCTCAATGGAAGATGCTAGAAATACTATTCTAAACAATTATCTATATTTTGGTTGTATGCTTGTTAAATTAGGCTTAGCAGATGGTCAAGTTAGTGGTGCGATAAACAGTACTGCTGATACATTAAGACCGGCTCTTCAAATTTTAAAAACTGCCCCTAATACAAAAATCGCTTCATCATTCTTTTTAATGGATGTCCCAAATTGTAATTATGGAGCTAGCGGGGTATTTGTTTATTCTGATTGTGGAATGGTCCAAAATCCAACAAGTGAGGAACTTAGTGAAATAGCCAAAACATCCGCTGAAACATTTAAACTATTAGTTGAGGAAGAACCTAACATTGCCTTCCTATCACATTCAACTTTTGGCACATCTAAGTGTAGTGATGTTGATAAAGTAAGTAACGCTGTTAAAATATTTAAACAAAACTATTCAAACTATAATGCTGATGGCGAAATGCAGTTTGATGCAGCTATCATACCAGAAGTTGCAAAGAAAAAGGCTCCTAATTCTACTGTAGCAGGATCCGCTAATGTTTTAATATTCCCAGACTTAGATGCTGGAAATATTGCCTATAAAATTACTGAGAGACTAGCTCACGCTAATGCCTATGGACCGGTAACCCAAGGTCTTGCAAAACCAGTTAATGATCTTTCAAGAGGCTGTTCTGCCGATGATATTGTAGGTGTTGTTGCCATTACTGCTTTACAAGCAGAAAATAATATCTAAAAAACATATTGAGATAATGAAAGTAATATATTATAATTTAGGAGAAGGAGGAAATTATGTATAGTTCTAATTATGATAACTTATTTGTAGCATTAGGTGCCTTTGCATTAATCATTGGCTTAATTGTATTAGCAGTTTTAGTTGTTTACCTAGTTGCTTTATGGAAAGTATTTGTAAAAGCCGGCAAACAAGGTTGGGAGGCAATTATTCCCTTTTATAACTCTTGGATTTTAGTAGAAATTGCTGGACTTAATTGGTGGTGGTTCTTACTTATCATTTCCGGAACAATCGTATCATTGTTATATATCCCAGGGCTAAGTACACTTTGTAGTTTAGCAAATCTGGTAGCTATGTTCTTTTGTAATTACAACATCGCTAAAAAATTCCATCAAGAAGTTGGATATGCCATATTAATGACATTATTCCCATTTATTATGTACCCAATATTAGGATTCTCTGATAAAGTATTTGATAAAGATGTTATAACTTCACCTAATGGACCAATTGGGGAAAACAATAATAATCAAAATACCACAAATACAAATAATACTACCCCTAGTACAGACTCTAATAAATTTTGTACTAACTGTGGCACAAAAATTAATGGCGATGAAAAATTCTGCACTAATTGTGGTACAAAACTAAATTAACTAGTTCATTGAACTAGTTTTTTTTTTACAAAAAAATAGACCCCAAGGGGTCTATTTGATTATTCAATATCAATATATTTTTTAGTTTCAACTTCTTGTTTTTTAGGAACAACAACAGTCAAAGTACCATCGCTAAACTTAGCGCTAATCTCCTCTTCTGCTACATCTCCTAAATAGAAACTTCTAGAGTATTTATTATAAACTCTTTCACGACGAAGATAATTACGTTCATTATCCTCTTCATCATCTTTTTCACATTTTTCAGCGGAAATAACTAAATTGCCTTTATTGCATTCAATCTTAATTTCATCCTTCTTGAAACCAGGCAAATCCATTTCAACATAATATTTATTTTCTTTTTCATAAATATCACACTTCATTTTTGTAGAATCTCCTTCAAAAAAATTACTTAATGAATCATCAAAATATAATTTTGGTATTAACATAATATCATCTTCCTTTCACAATTATAGTTATACCACTTCTTTTAGCACTTGTCAATAGAGAGTGCTAAAATATTTAATATTCATTTTTATTATATTTACAAAATTTAAAAATATACGTTTTATTTTATAAAAATGAGTTATTTGCCTATACTTAGTAAAACATATAGAATAAATTATTTTGAAGGAGGATGTATGTATAACTATAATTATTTAAGAAATAGTTACCAAATGGATAGAAATAACAACATGAATGATTTTGACACAAATTATGATGATTTTATGACAAATGTCCCATCAGTAAATAACAATTTTCAAAATCAAGTAACTAACAATAATAGTCCTGTTACTCTATTCACCCCTAGTGAAGGATTCCAAAAAGGTAACTTATTTTCAAATCTTTATTCAGAATATGATAATTATCAACCAGTTAATTTAACCGCAACTACTGACCAACAAAAATTATACCTAGATATGGCTGAAAATGCTTTTGCGGCCCATGAACTAAATTTATATTTAGATATCAACCCAGATAATAGTTCCCTACTAACTTTATTTAATGATTACAGAGAAAGAGCTAATGCTCTAAAGGAAGAATATGAGGCTAACTATGGTCCTATATCTATAAGCAGTAATGTTTTAGTTAATCACCCATTCTTATGGGAAGAAACATCTTGGCCATGGGAAGGAGGAATGAACTAATGTGGGCATATGAAAAAAGATTACAATACCCTATTGATATAAAAACAAAAGATTTAAAAATGGCAAAGTATCTCGTAACTCAGTATGGCGGTGCAAACGGCGAGCTAAGTGCTGCCCTAAGATATTTAAATCAACGTTATACTATGCCTGATAATAGAGGGAAAGCTATTTTAACCGATATTGGTACAGAAGAGCTTGCACACATTGAAATGATTTCTACCATGATTTATCAATTAACAAAAGACGCCACTATTGAAGAGTTAAAAGAAGCCGGATTAGGTACAAATTATGCAGAACACAATAAGGCTTTATTCCCAACCGATTCAAATGGAGTACCTTTTTCTGTTACATACTTTGCTGCAACAGGAGATCCACTAGCTGACTTATCAGAGGACATGGCCGCTGAACAAAAGGCACGTGCAGTATATGAAAATTTAATTGATTTAACAAATGATCCTGATGTTATTGGTCCCCTACTATGGCTAAGGCAAAGAGAAATAGTACATTATAATAGATTCAAAGAATTATTTGAGTACTATAATGAAATGTTAAATAAAAATAAAACAAACTCACAACAGTAAGTTTGTTTTTTTATATCCTAAATTTTAATTATGAAAATATTTTAGGTAAAATATATAACATTACAAATAATGCAACTGCAATAGATGGTACTAATGCATAAGCAACCTTATCTTTAGTAACATTTAAACTTTCGCTAGTAGCAAATGCTAAATATATAATACTGAATATAACTCCAACAATTAAGAATACAAATGCTAAACCAAATTTAACGTAAGAAAAGATAGCCCCTAATATTAAAGCACATATCATTATTACACTTGAAAGTCCAACTGCTGTAAGAATTTTCTTAAAATTAGTATCAGCTTTAAATATAACTTTACCCATAAGTGTAATCATTCCTGCTAAAGTAACAAAGTATATAGCAACAAAGAAGAATGATTTAAAGAATACTGGTGCAAAATCTACATTCAAACCAGATAAAGATGATGTAGATAACATACTGAATCCTGAGAACAAACCAGCTAACATGCTTGAAAGCGAATTCATTAAACAGTAAACAAATAAACCTGATGCTAGTGAACATACTGCCATAAATATAATACTGATAATTAAATTAGAATCTGTATTATAGTTTTTAATAGTTGAAACTGGATTTGTAAATGATCCTTTTAATATAGAACCAAAGTCATCAAATGCTCCAACTGTTGGGGTAATAGGTTGAGCAGCAGTAACATCTTCAAGAACTTCACTAGTTTCTTGACAGTTACATACTTCTCCTTCCTCTAATTTTTTACCACACTTTGTACAAAATTTTGCCATTATAGCCTCCTAATTATTAATATATTGAAAAATATGTAGGTAATGATCTAACATTACGTAATTTATAACTCTTACCACTCATTTCATATGTTAAATAAACATAGTCATAAGTGCTTTTATCTTTAGTCTTTGTTTCACCAACAGAATCATAAGAAACTGTGTAATCAAAATACATTTTTACTTGTAATTCAAGATATCCATCAGTAGTTGAACTAATTGAATAATATTTTACATCTGTAATATCCATCTTAGTTAACTTTCTTGAAGAAGCTTGTAAACTACTTAAATAACTTTCATAAGATGAACTTAATTTTGAATCAAATGATTTTGAATTTAATTCAGCAAATCTCTTATTAGCAAGAACTCCAGCATAAATTCCTTTTAAATCATCTTTAGCTTGTTTAGTTAAAGTTGTTTTCATAGCTTCAGAAATATTGCTACTCTTTACTCTTGCTGTATAAGTATTATAGTATTTACTTGGTGTATCTGTATCTTCAATTACTATACCATTTTTTAATGTAACTTTAATTGGAGTTTTTTCTCCTAATACTTGATTTAATACATAAACATCATTAGTAGATGTTGATTTATTCTTATCAAGATATTTCTTATCTACTTTAATACCAGCATATACAACAGTTGCACCAGTTGGTACAGTGATTTGATAATCTTCAACTACTTTTACAGTGAAAGAACTTGTTAATTCCCACTTATCAAAGAAAAGTAATGTTTTTTTATTAGACTTTTGTAATTTTATATCAACATCTTTTTCACCATTACCACCTTCATATGTATAAGTAACTGGAACAGTAGCAGTAAGTTTTCCAAGACCATATTCTATATTACCAAGTTGATAATTAGTAATTTTTCTCATTTCACTTTCTTGAGCTTTATAAATTTCTTTAAATGCATCTTTAGATACGAAAGTCTTGTCACCACTTTCTACATTAACCATATAACTATATAACTTATCATAATTCTTTGTAGAAATAGCATCCATATAGTTTTTAACTAATCTTTTTGGACTAGCTAATGATGAACCAACTGCAACAAAAGCTATTAATAAAACTACTACCGCAGAAACTGCTGCAATGATAATCTTATTTTGTTTTGTCATTGGTTTTGATGTTTTTACTGGTTGTTGTTGAGCCTTAGGGCTCTCTTTTTTTTCTTCGGCAACTTCTAATTTTGCTCCACATTTTTCACAAAACTTTGCGCCTTTTTCATTTTTTGTTCCACATTCTCCGCAAAACATTTTATCACTCCTTTATACTACAAAGTCTACCATAATTCGACTTTTTTGTAAACCAATTATTAAATAACTTCTTCACATGACCTTTTATTTATGTCATGCCATTTCCACTTGGTAATAACATCCATATCAGTACCATATTCTCTAATATGTTCTTTATGCTCAACTAACTTATTAAGACATTCTTGATAAAGAAAACTTCCCCTATTTTCTAAATAATTTAAATGTTTCAAAGCATCCATTACTAAGTGATAACGGTCAATCTTGTTTTGTACTCTCATATCAAATGAAGTGGTAATTGTTCCTTCTTCAATATAACCATGAACATGCATGTTTTTATTATGTCTTCTATGAGCAAGTTCATGAATAACAGAAGGATAACCATGGAAATTAAATATAATTGGTTTATCTTTTGTAAACAACATATCAAAACTTACATCATCCATTCCATGTGGATGTTCAGTATCTGATTGTAATCGCATTAAATCAACCACATTAATAGTTCTAATTTTTAAATCTGGGAAAGCATTATGTAAAATTGAAACTGCTGCTAATGTTTCTATTGTTGGGGTATCTCCACAACAAGCCATCACAATATCAGGTTCTTCTAAACCATCATTACTAGCCCACTCCCAAATACCAATCCCTAATGTACAATGCTTAATAGCTTCATCCATACTAAGCCATTGATAACTAATATGTTTAGATGCCACAATAGCATTAATATAGTTTCTACTCTTAATACAGTGATCAAAACAAGATAGTAAACAATTAGCATCTGGTGGCAAATAAATTCTTGTAATATCCGCTTTCTTGGTAATTAAATGATTTAAAAAGCCCGGATCTTGATGTGTAAAGCCATTATGATCTTGCTGCCAAATATGAGATGTTAAAATGTAATTTAATGATGAAATATCATATCTCCAAGGAAGTTGTCTACAAACCTTTAACCACTTTGCATGTTGACTAGCCATTGAATCAACTACCCTAATAAAGGCTTCATAACAATGGAAAAAGCCATGTCTTCCCGTTAATAAGTATCCTTCTAACCATCCTTCACATACATGTTCAGATAGATATGAATCAATAACTCTACCACTATTAGAAAGATATTCATCACTATCCAAAATCTTTCCTTCCCATTGTCTTTTTGTAGCATCAAATATGTGATTTAAACGATTGGAAAGGGCCTCATCCGGGCCAAATATTCTAAAATTATGATTATCCTCATTTAATAATATTAATCTCTCAACATATTTTCCCAGTTGCATCATATCAGATGTCATTACTCCACCATGGTTAGGAACCAAAACTCCAAACTCTCTGAAATCAGGAGTTCTTAAACTTTTTAATAAAATACCACCATTAGCGTGAGGATTAGCACCCATTCTATGATTTCCAAGTGGAGTCATATTTTTGATTTCCGGAAGGACTCTACCATCTTCATCAAATAACTCTTCTGGATGATAACTTCTAAGCCAATTTTCAAGCAATTTTAAATTTTCCTTATGATCTTCATCTATTACGATAGGTACCTGATGAGATCTAAAACTACCCTCTATTTTTTTACCATCAACAACTTTAGGACCAGTCCATCCTTTTGGAGTCATTAATATTATCATTGGCCATATAGGGCGAGATAAATCTCCACCAACTCTTGCATTTTTCCAAATAATTTCAATTTCTTCAATAGCTTTATCCATTACTTCAGCCATTTGTTCATGAGCCTCTAAAGGATCTTCACTTCTTACTATATAAGGATTATATCCATATCCTCTGAATAACTCTAAAAGTTCTTCTTCACTAATACGGGCCAAAACAGTTGGATTAGCGATCTTATAACCATTCAGATGTAATATTGGAAGTACTGCCCCATCTGTTTTAGGATTGATAAATTTGTTTGAGTGCCAAGAAGTTGCGAGAGGACCAGTTTCGGCTTCCCCATCACCAACAACACAAGCAGCTATTAAATTAGGATTATCAAAAACAGCCCCATAAGCATGACTTAGACTATATCCTAACTCCCCTCCCTCATTTATTGAACCTGGCGTCTCTGGTGCTGCATGAGAAGAAATACCACCTGGGAAACTAAATTGTTTACATAACTTCTTTAGTCCCTCAAGATCTTCTGTAATATTAGGATAAACCTCACTATATGTTCCTTCCAAATATACATTAGTAACACTTGCCTGGCCACCATGACCCGGACCAGATATATAAATCATATCCAAATCATATTTCTTTATAACTCTATTTAAATGTGTATAAATAAAATTTTGACCAGGTACAGTACCCCAATGTCCAACTAACTTAGGTTTAATATCTTTTAACGCTAAAGGTCTTCTTAATAATGGATTATCCATCAAATACATCTGACATGCGGATAAATAATTGGCAGTTCTAAAATATTTATCAATATTGTTTAACTCTTCTTGACTAAGTACGTTCATATTTTCTCCTTTTTATTCATTCTTTTATAAGTTTGTATCATAATTATTAAAAGATAACAATGGCATAACACTAAAAATATTATTTTGTACAAATGTGATTAACTTTTCTTCATCAGTTGTTGTAATTCTTTTAAGCGGTGTCTTAGTTTCTAAAACATTCACTTCACTTATACTACTAATATTAGATTTATATACCAATTTAATAAAACTATTTTCATCAGTTGCCTTCTTTTTCATTTCAAGATCTAAACTACTATTATAAGTAGTATCATCTTCTTTATTTAAGGTGTAAATAACAGTTCCAAGTACAGCCTTTTTAGCATTACTAGTAGTCATTGTAAAATTAACTTTTTGCCCATCATATTCATATATACCAGATGAAACATTTTTATTCTCATCTTCTAACTTTACTCTTACTTTGTTTTCTTTTTCCTTAACCGCATTAAACTTTAAAACTTTCTTACTTCCTTCATTATAAGTAAAAGTCATATTACTTTTTCTATCAGAATCAAGATATGTATCTAATAAATATGTATCATTATTAGAAACTATTTCATGTCTTAACACTTTAAGATTTTTTACATATACATTATAATCAAATAATTTTTCTTGACTATTATATTCCTCCCTTAATGCTTTAATCTGATCATCTAAATATTTCTTGTATTGACCAACATTATCATCTTGAAAAACCTTAGCTAATTTTTCTAAAAGTTTTTTATTATTTTGAATATCCTTAAGTACTGATATATAAATATTTGCTTTATCTTTTTCAGTAACTTCAACACTTATCTTTTGAACTCTAACATTTTTTTCACCTAATTTTATACTTTGTCTTACTTTTACCAATTTTTTATTATTCATATTATTTCCTACTGCTTTAAAGAAGGATTCATAAATAGTTACTAAATCTTCATAGGTAAAATCTTTAAGTTCTAATATATCATTATATATATAGTAATAATTATCAAATATATTTTTAAGTGTAAAACTAGTCTTATTATCTTTTTGTAAATACTCTAATTCTAAATTTACTAAACTATTATAGCTAAGCTTACAATCACCATAAAGTTTCTTATCATTTTTATCATAAGAATAATCATTTACTAGATTAATGTTATGTACTTGGTTAGCATCATTAATATTAAACGATAAACTAGAACTTTTCTTAGCTTTACTTATTTTCATAACTTCCATTGGAAATAACTTTTCTGCCTGTTCATTAGAAAAAAGTGTATTTTTATAATTGATAAGTGCTGTTTTAAAAACATATGGTGTATAATTCATAACTACTACTCCACCTATTATTAAGAAAACAGAAACAAAAAGTAAAACTATAACTAGTTTTTTTCTCATCTACAACCACCTCTTATTATAAGTATATAATATCATATTAAGACATAATAAGCTAGTAAATTTAATAGTTTAACCATTATTTTTTTGGTATAATATTAGTGGAGGTATATATGGAAAATAAATATATTAGTCTATTACTAGAAAGATGTTTATCTTTTAAAAAAAGTAAATCTTTATTTATTAGCTATGATAAAGTAAATAAAGAATTTGTAGAAAAATTAATAAACTACGCCAAAAAGATGGGAATAAATGATATTGTCTTTGATGAAGAAGATATATTTTTAACCCATCAGAAACTAAGTACTGAAACTATAGAAGAAATCGAAAAAGATCCCTATTTCAACAAAAAGAAATGGGATGAATATGCTAAAAAAGATGCTTGCTTTTTAATGCTAGAAACAGAATTCCCTCACGTTATGGATAACATAGAACCTAGCCGTATAGCCAAAGCTCGTTTTATGAATAGGTCTACTCGTGAAATTTTTAGACAAAAAGAAGTTAGCTATGAAATATCTTGGTGTATAGCTGCCCTACCCAATGAAATATGGGCAAAAGACTTATTTCCAAATGATAAGAACGCTTATCAAAAACTTGAAAATATAATTTATGAAATGTGTATGGTAGATACCAAAGATCCAATTAAAAGTTGGAACGATTATATTAACAAAAGCAAAGAAAAAGTTAAAAAATTAAACGACTTAGAAATCAAATCTATGCATTATACCAATGAGCTAGGTACTAATCTTACCGTTGAAATGCCACAAAATACACTTTGGGTAAGTGCAGCCAATGAAGAACATGATAATATAATTGTTAACATGCCAAGTTATGAAATCTTTTCATCTCCTGATTACAGAAAAACTTCCGGTATTGTATATAGTTCAAGGCCTTTAATTTATGGAGGTGGAACAATTGATGAATTCTTCATTGAATTTAGGGACGGTAAAGTTATAAATTATGATGCCAAAGTTGGAAAAGAAATATTAAAGGGAATTATTGAAAGTAATGAAAATGCCTGCTATTTAGGAGAAGTAGCATTAGTTAATAATAACTCTCCAATTTCTAACACCAAACTAGTATTTGGTACTACTCTTTTTGATGAAAATGCATCATGCCACCTAGCCCTTGGCGATGGCTTTTCAGAATGTATTAAGAATGGCGCTAATTTAACAAAGGAAGAACTTTTAAAAGAAGGCATTAATCAATCTAAAAACCATGTAGACTTTATGATAGGAACAAAAGACTTAGAAATAGAAGCCGAAACTAATCAAGGAAAAATAAAAATATTTACAAAGGGTAACTTTAGTATCTAACAAAAAATGTTGAACAAAATCGTTCAACATTTTTTATTTAACTTTTTGAATATAATTTAAATAATATCCAAGGTTTGTTTTATCATATGTGTATACATATTTAAATTGTGGTAACTTTTCTTTATCTCTTATTATATCTACACTATCAGCAGTTAATCCCTCTATTTTATTGGCAGCTTGGGAATCGGTAGATACTGTATTTGTAACTTCATTAATAATTGCATAAGCAATAGTAATTTCTAACGTATCAGTACTCTTTACTGCTTTTATTACCTTTCTTTGTAAATAAGAAGCACTAGTACCACCACATCCACCTTCACTAGGTTTTATAGAATAAGAACCATTATAATATTGATAACTAGTACATCCCTTATGAATTGAAAAATCTTTATTTATTAATTGAACCTGAGTTCCAAATAAAATTTTAACATTATTTTGAAAACTATCACCTGTAACATACAAGTTATTGCCAAGCCCATTATTGGATTTTTGTATGACAAGAGCTCTTAAATAATCCTCACTCAAATCAGTTATATTAGTTTTATCCTTACCATAAAGTGTATCAGCAAGTTCTACGTTAGAAACAAAATAAGTATCATATTGATCTACCAATTCATTAATATAAGGACTATCTGTTGAAATCTCCTCCGTTTTATTATTTTCTGTAACATCTTTATTCTTTTCTGTTGTATTTTTATTTTCCGTAGTAGTATCTTTTTTATTTATAACTTCAAAACAATAATAACTTCCTACTCCTCCTACTGCAAGCCCAATTATTAACATTAAAATTACTATAGGCCACACTTTTTTTTGCTTTTTCTTAACCACTTTTTCTTCTTCCATACTATCCTACCTTTCTATCAAAAGAATAAAATGAAAATCATATTTTGTCAATCTATTTACCTAAATTAACAATTTTTTATTTAAAAACAGTGTATAATCTTTTAACTTTCCCTGATATATCATAGTTAAATCATTAAGTTTCAAAAAATCAGCTGGTTTACTTATTTCAGGCAATAAAATATCTGTTCCAGACTGATCAAAAAGATATTTTACAAACTCGGCACAATAAAAATAGTTATTTCTCCTAAGTTTTATATTTAACACAACTAAAAATAAACCAATAGTATTAAAATGATATTTTCCCCTATTTCTATTCATCTTATTTATAATATGTTTTATTCTATTAAATCTATAATCGCTTACCTCTAAACAATAAAGCCTAGCCTGCGTATTATGAAATCTTTTAAAAGTACCATTATTAATACTTTCATGAACAAAACCACCGATAAAAGGATTATAAGGATTAATTCTTCCAAAGGAATAAAGGCGATCTAGTTTTTCATCTAACGCAATTGATACATGTGTATATTCATGAGAAGTATATAACTTTATAGCCTTAGATAAAATAGTCCCGGTATGGGTTAACAATATATAAACTTTCTTCATACACTAGATTTCCTACTCTTTATAATAAAATTATCTAAAATATTTTTCTCTTTTCTATTTTTGAGGTAAAAATACCCCATAAAATCAAAAACCAAAGCCCCAAGAAAATTAACTAACAAATCTTTTATTGTATCATTAATACCAATATCTAAATAACCACCATCAACACGTGCTAAAACATTATTGTTATCATTATAAATAATCGTATAACCTATATTATCAATATTAATTACTTTATTAGTTTTTGTATCATCCAAATATACCGTAGATATATTTTTAACTAAAGTATCTTTTTGCATATCAAATCTTAAAGTCTTGTCAATTCCATACTCTATAAACTCCCAACAAACACCAACAGTCATAGAAAAACAAAAAGAAACCAATACTACAAATATGGGGGAAAGATTAAAACTATCTACATTTTCATTTAAAAGATTAACTAATGATATTCCAACTCCAGCACACAAGAAACCATTAAGTGTATGTAGCATCGTATCCCAAATAGGTATATGTTGATAAAAACTATTAATTTCTCCTAAAATTTCGGCACAAAATACAAAAAGTAAGATTATTATCTCTAGGGTATTAGGAAGTTCAATCTTAAAATTTTTCTGAACAAACATGGGTAAAGTAAGTAAAACTAAAGTAAGTATACATATAAAAATATTTTCCACATTAAAATTTATTATTTGTCTTATCAAACAAAAAATAACAAGAATTCTAATTATAAAATAAACTAATAAACTACTTCTTTTAGTCTCTTTATATACTTGAAGTACACTCTTTCTTTTACTATTCTTCTTAAACATAAAATCAACTCCAATATTATAATAGCATATATCCTAAAATAAACAAAAGAAAAAAGGGGTACATCTCTGTAATCCTTTTAAACATTTTCAAATTGTGAATTATATAAATCAGCATAGAAACCATTTTTCTTTATTAGTTCCTCATGATTTCCTTGTTCAATAATATTTCCATCTTTCATAACTAATATTAAATCAGCATTTTTAATAGTTGATAAACGATGAGCAATAATAAATGAAGTTCTTCCATGTGTAAGTTTATCCATAGCTTTTTGAACAAGTTCTTCAGTTCTTGTATCAACAGATGATGTTGCCTCATCTAAAATCAAGAAAGGAGCATCTTTTATCATTCCACGTGCAATAGTCATCAATTGTTTTTGTCCTTGACTTACTGAATCGCTATCATCTAACATAGCATCTAATCCACCAGGTAAAGTTTTTATAAAATGATCAACTCCAACAGTTCTACAAGCTTTCCATATTTCTTGATCACTAACACTTTCCTTATTAAATCTAATATTATCACGAACACTACCATCAAATAACCATGTATCTTGAAGTACCATAATAAATAAATCATGAATGTTTTCTCTGGTAAGTTTTTTAGTAGAAACACCATCAATAAGGATATCTCCAGAATTTATTTCATAAAATTTCATTAACAGGTTAACCATAGTAGTTTTACCAGCACCCGTTGGTCCAACTATTGCAATTTTTTGGCCAGGCTCTGCTACACAACTAAAATCTTTAATAATAACTCTGTTTTTATCATATCCAAATTTAACATTTTTGAATTCTATTTTACCTTTTACTTTACTTTTATCTAAATGTTTTACTAAATTAGACTCACTTGTCATCTCTTTTTCATCTAAAAACTCAAATACTCTTTCACTAGCAGCAGCCGTTGATTGAAGACTGGTCATCGCTTGCGCTATTTGAGAAAGTGGATTAGTAAATAATCTAACATAAATCATAAAAGCAACAATTACTCCAAATGTAATTACATTATTAGTTACGAGTAAGGCCCCAACTACACACACAACTACATAACCAAAATTTCCAATGAATCCCATTATAGGAGGCATTAAACCTGATAAAAATTGACTCTTTCTATTGCATTCATATAATTTGCTATTAAGCTTATCAAACTCAGCATTAGACTCTTTATCACCATTATATGCTTTTACAACATTATGTCCTGAATAAACCTCTTCAATATAACCATTTAAATTTCCTAACTCTTTTTGTCTTTGAACGAAGTATTTTTGAGATTTACCCAAAATAGCTCCCATCAAACCAAATCCTATTAAACTAGCTAAAATTGCTGAAATAGCCATTATCCAGTTAGTTATAAACATCATAATAATAGAACCAATAAATAAAGTTATACTACTAACCAAAGTACCTAAACTTTGATTAAGATTTTGAGCAATAGTATCTACATCATTAGTTATTCTTGATAATACATCACCAGTTTCATGTTGATCAAAATATTTTAATGGTAATGTATTTATTTTCTTACTTATTCTACTTCTCAAATCCTTTGCAAATCCATTAGAAACAGTAGTCATTAAATAACCCTGAATATAACTAAATAAAGAACTTACTAAATACATTATACATAGAAATAAAGCAATACTTTCTACCTTAGCCATATCCATACTTGGTTTAATCTTATTATAAATTGGTTTAGGAAGAGTATCAAGTTTAGCTAATGTCTTCTTAGTATCATCACTCTTTTTTATAGATCCCATTACTTCTGTAAATTTCATTTTATCACTCATACTAATATTAGGATCTGTCATTATATTCTTAATTCTTTTTTCTGAAATATTAGGTTTTATTCCAGCTGTAACAGTGTCTGTTAAATCAGACAACTTATTTGGCGCAATCAAAGATAATATTGAACTAACCATAGCAAGAGTTAGCGCTATTATTAATAGTATTTTAAAATTACTTAGATTGCTTAACAGTCTTTTAATAGATCCTTTGAAGTCCTTAGACTTTTCAAAGTTTCTTCCTCCAGGTCTAGGCATTGTCTAACTCCTCCTTTGATAATTGCGATAAGGCAATTTCTTTATAAACTTCACAGTTTTTTAATAATTCTTTATGTGTTCCAATACCAATACATTCACCCTTATCTAAAACTACTATTTTATCAGCATTAATAATTGTTCCAATTCTTTGAGCAACTATTAAACTAGTAGCACTATTAGTATATTTTTTTAATTCTTTTCTTAAAACAGAATCAGTCTTATAATCAAGTGCACTAAATGAGTCATCGAATATATATATTTCTGGATTACGAGCTATAGCACGAGCTATTGCTAAACGTTGTTTTTGACCCCCAGATACGTTTGTTCCACCTCTAGCTATATGAGCATCATATTCGCCCTCCATCTTACAAACAAATTCACTACCTTGACTAACTTCGATTGCTTTTTTTATTTCTTCTAAAGTAGGTTTACTACGTCCATTATCACCATAGGCTACATTTTGTGCTACTGTACCAGTAAACATAACAGCCTTTTGTGGTACATAACCAATTTTATTATGAAGTGCCTCTTGGGTATAATCTTTTACATTTACACCATCAACAAGTACCTCTCCATCAGTAGCATCATAAAATCTTGGAACTAGATTTATTAAACTAGATTTACCACTACCAGTTGATCCAATAAACGCCACAACATCTCCCTTATTGGCTTTAAATGAAATATTTTTAAGTAAATAATCATCAGCATCTGGATACTTAAAGGAAACATTTTTAAATTCAACAGTTCCTACTTCTTTTGTATCATTTCCTAAGAATGTTCCATCCTTAATTGATATATCTTGATCAAATATTTCATTAATACGACGAGCTGATACTTGAGCTCTTGGCCACATCATGAATATCATAGCAAGCATCAAAAATGACATGATAACTTGCATTCCATAACTAGAAAATACAACCATATTACTAAATAAAGTTATTTTTTGAACCATACCAGCTGCAGCTATTAAATGAGCTCCAATAAAGTAAATTCCTAAAGTTAAAAATTGCATGACTATATTCATAACAGGATTTAAAATAGCAAAACAACGTTGATTAAATAACTGCGTTTTAGTTAGTTCATTGTTAACATCTCCAAATCTTTTTTCCTGATAATTTTCAGCATTAAAAGCTCTTATTACTCTAATACCAGTTAAGTTTTCACGTGTAACTCCATTAATTTTATCGATTAATTTCTGTACTATTTGGAATCTTGGCATAACTATAATCATTAGTAAACCTATAGTGAATAATAAAACAACAACACAACCACCTGTTAAAAGACTCCACTCTATACTCTTATTAACAATCTTACTAATTGCCCAAACAGCCATAATTGGAGCTTTAATTAACATTTGTAATCCCATAGCTATTAACATTTCTATTTGTGTAACATCATTTGTTGTTCTAGTAATTAAACTACTTGTAGAAAACTTCTTAATTTCCTCTGTTCCAAAGTCTTCAACTCTTCTAAATATTTGCTTCCTCAAATCAAGAGAAAAATCTGCCGCTATCATTGAAGAAAAATATCCTACTATAACAGCCGATATCAAACTACCAAAAGCACATCCTAACATATATAAACCCTGTATTAATATATCATTAAGTGTACTATCTTCACTTTGTACTAATACTGTAATTTCAGACATATAATCTGGTAATTTTAAATCAAGCCATACTTGAACTACAATAAACAAAATACAAAGTATTATATAAAAAATGTCTTTTTTCGAAAAATTCTTAAATAATTTAAACATAAATCTCCTTTCTTGTACTAAAAAGCCAAAAAGAGTTCCTACCTACCTCTCTTAGTAACCGCTAATAAATTGTAATACATTTAAAAATTATTGTCAAACAAACAGCAAAAAACAAAACCACAATAGTGTGATTTTATTCTACTATTAACTCTATTCTATTATTTCTCTCTTTATTAAGTATAATAGAATATTTTTTATTATTTATTACTGCACTAGCGTCATTAATCATTCCAAATACATCACTAACTTCACCATAATCGGCCACATCTTTTGTTTTTGTATAGACGATAATTGCATATCTTCCCTTTTCTAAAGAACTAATATCTAGGCTTTTATCATACCAAACAAAATCTTTGTTTTTATTATCTGAAGTTAAAACATCATAACTACCTTTATTTGTACTTCCTAAATCAAATTTATATTGTTTAAAGGATGTTGTCTCTTCAAATATAACACTACGTTCCAAAACACTATTTTGTTCATAACTGATACCATAGTTGTATGAAGTACCAACTAATTTTAATTCCTTATCCACAAAACTTATATCATCATAATTATTAATCATATTTCGATAGGTGTTTGAAGTGCTTGTAGTAATTAAGCTTTCACGGATATTTAATTCAATTTCCTGGGCTTTTGAACCTAAATTAACTTTAAAGTTATAACCATATTTATCATCTACATTTCTTCTTGAAATATCTTTATTAAATACATTAGTAACTTTTTCTAAAGAATAATATGAGTTTGTTGCGGCTTCCATATATAGATCATAATCGCCTATCAAACCTTCACCAAAATCAATTTCTCCCTTAAACCAAGAAGAACTATAATCATACCCATTCTCGCTACCTAAATCAAAAGGAACATCAGTAGTCCAACGTTGAACTTTAAATTTATATGTTTTAGCAGTAACCTTATTTTTTAGAACTAAATAATAATTGATTTTATCACTTGCTCTATTATTAATATTTTTTATGATTAGGTACCCACTAATACTATATTTTTTTGTTGTTTTATTAAATGACAAATCATTTAAATAAAACTCTCCATCTTTTTTCTCTTTTTCTTCATCTGTCTTTTCTTTTTCAACTATTACTTTTATTTCTTTGACTACTTTATGACCAAAACTATCTACTACTTCATATGAAACTTTATACGTTCCTTCCTTACTTGTATCTACATTATTAAATACTACTTTAATTTTACTCGTTATGTCTTTATCTTCATTATCATATGCACTTACATTTTCTTTTTCCTTAAATGTATCACCTATACTTAGATAAACATCATTAGCATTGATTACTGGCTCTAAATCAGCAATTACTGTAATTGTAATTTGTTTAGTAACTTCAGCTTTCAAGCTATCTACTACCTTATATGTAATAACATATTTACCTGGAGTATTAAAATCTACTATACCACTATATGTAATACTAGCAGTAAGATCACCATCCTCTGTATCAAACGCTGTTGCTAAACTAGCTAAATCAATTTTCTTACCTTGTACTACTTGAGTATCTTTTGCACTAATCACTGGTAAATTATTAACAGGAACAGTATTATCCTTTAATAAACTAATTGATGCATCACTATCTGTTTTTAAAGTGTAACCATAACTATTATCATTAGAAGTAAGACTTATAGGTACTTTTAAATAAGTTTTTCCATCATTTCCAACTTCTTCACCTAAAACAGGTAAATAAGTTCCATCATAAATTCCACTTACAATTGTTGACTTTTCATTAGCGCTAACAAATACATTAGAGCTATATCCTACAGGTATTACTGTTTGTTTACCATAAGTTCCACCAACTAACTTAATATTAACTGCACTAACCCATTCTTTTTGATCATGTTTGTAATCACTACTTACTAAATAACTAACTACTTTATTATTAGTATCAACTGCCCTATCATAAACCATAACATATTTATTTTTTAAAAGTTTCTTACCAGTTTCTTCAAGTAATCCACCATCATAATAATACATAGTATCATTTGTTGTAAGTCCTACTTTAGGTGTTAAAGTATTAGAATCATTATAATAACTATATTGATAATCTCTTCCTTGATATGGATAAACATCACTTACATCTTTCAAACCACTTTTAGCTGTATTGATTTTCTTGAAATAAGCACTTGGTACATAAACATAACTATTTTCCCAATCAAACTTAGAGGCATAACTACCATAGCTATCTTTATTACTATTAAGATTCATATCACTTACTATTTTATACCAAACATTACTACCAGCAACATAATCACCTGTAACTTCCGCTACAACAATGACTGGTATTTCCATATTTTTTATATTATAAACGGCCTTAGAACTATTAGAAGCACTAGCTCTTGCCACTAAAGAAGTCGTATTGATTGCTAACTGATAATAGTTATAATCTTGAAGTCCATAATATTTATCAAAACGATAGTAGTAAGACGCTGCTTTTTCTCCCCAAAAAGGATCAGATGCATATCTCACATTCCATCCACCTTGTTTATTACCAAAGTGTCCACCATTATAATTATAGTGGTTAGCATTCTGATACATGTCGGTAACAAAATGTTGGGCATGATTATAAATACTACCTTGATATGTTAAGAATCCATAGGCTGAACCAAATGGACTAGAATCAACTGCTCCTTGACCATAGCCATTATTTTTTGAAATAGCTATATTACTTCTTCCCGAATTACTTTCATTTCTACCTAAACCTAATGACAATATGGCATTACCCCCATACTGACTTTCAGCATAAATAAGATAAGTTCCCATACCATATAACTTTGAAACATTACTAGTATCTTGATTCTTAATATTTAACGTATTACCATAAACACTTTCTGTATATTCTAACCCATCTCTAATATATTTATTGATATTTGCTGCAGAATAATTAGTTTTTGAGTGATTTGGTAAATACTGATAATAATTATAATATGGAACATTTTTATTTACTGCATTATTATAATTATTGTTCTTATAGTCATCAATCATCTTATATTGATTAGTATAAAAATAATGTGCATCATAACTATAATAATTTTTATTATTAAGAAGTCCCTCAGGTAAAGGTCCTATTTGTATTCCATAATAGCTGCTTAAAGTATTAGAAATTTTTTTAGCAAAGTTATGTTTAAAAATATTTCCTGTGCTCCTATAAAAGCCTATTGAATAAACCCAAACAAGAGGAACTATTTCGTAACTGTCCTCATTTGTCCAGCCTTTATAACCAGCAACTTTAACTAATGCTCTTCTAGATGAATAATCAAAGCCTAAAAAAGCTCCGTCTACTGCACCAGTACTTCTATTATTAACCATATATGAATTAGAAGTCGTAGACGTAGTATCAGGATAATAATTAATTACTTTACTACCTTTTAAAGTTAAATCAACTAAAGCATATTTGGCATTTACTATCTTAGTTTTACCATTATTTCTTTCAAAGATAATAACATCTTTATTAGTATTAGCATTCATAGCATTTACTGCCTCATTATAAGTTCCATAACACCCTACTGTATCAGCATAAGTACTGCTAGGATCTCCAGCTTTACCCTCTTTAGCAATAGCAACTTCATAATTACTACAAACACTTCTATTTTGATATTCACTACTCGTTAAGGCATGAACATTTAATGGAAATATAAATAAACAAAATATAAACATAAAAATATATTTAACATATCTCATATCCATACCTCCTAATACACTATAATTTTATCATAAATTAAACTATAGTGCACAAATATTAAAATAATAAATTTTCATTTTACAAAGTTTTACATATCAATATCATTAAGTACATCACAAAAACTTAGAGCACATGAATATTACATAACATCATCTCATCTTTTAATATATGAAATAACTCGATTACTTGTTCATTAATTTTTATACTAATTATAACTAACTATTCCACTGCTTTATTAACTTTACATTTATCAATATCGCAACAATTGAGTTTATAAACATCACTTTAAATAACAAATTAATATTTATTGTACTTATAATTAACAACATTAACAATATAACAAATTCACAAAAACATAAACACATTTCATGAACAATTGCAAGTAACATTGTATCTTTCTTATCATTTTCTACCTTACATTGTGATAAGGCTAAATATGATGAATCATATACATTATCAACCAATTTATATACCGATTGATTAACCATCAATATATAAGTGTTTTTAGCAAATAAAAATACTGATGTTATAATTCCTTTTATAATTGAAATTACATTAAATGTTTTTATTTGATCTTTATCTAATTTTTTTCCTGATACAAATAAACTTAATAATTCAACAACTGTAGAAACAACATAAAGAGTTGTAAATGTTTTAAGATTCATTAATGAAATATATAAATATAATGGAACAGCTATTAATCTTTCTATTATTATACATGATCTTAATCCACTTACTATTTTAAACTTTTTATTTTCATTTTTCTTTATTAAATAACTATAACTATCTTTAAAAGATGAGTCCATTTTATATTCTAAATTTTCTTTATCTACATTAAGTAACGCTAAATACGCAAGAAAGTAAGAAATAAATACTGCTATTACTATAGTTAAACTTTTACCATTTGTTAAAAATATTGCTGTAAATATATATCCTACTATACTAGAAAAGCACCTTAAAATATAAGCAAAAGAATTAAATCTCCCCATAAAACTTTTTTCTACTATTTTACTAGGTAAATAGGTATTAATTGGATTATTTGCCGCACCACTTAATCCATATACAACTGCAATAACCAAATAATATTTTATATTTGTATCAACAGTAAGTACTAGTAACATACTTATACTTTTTAAAATATAACTTATAAACTTTGTATTTGCTATTCCTATTCTTTTAGACAAAGTTCCAGCTAAGGGCGAAAACAACCCCATTACCAAAAACTGAATCATAAATATAAATATAATCATTGTTATACTTACTCCAGCTTTATATAAAATAACTGGTGTAAAAACTGCATAAATACTATTAGCGAAAGTTTTAAAAAAACTATCATAATATAGCATCCGATAATTTTTATTACTAAAATACTGCATTATGTTTTCTCCTCTATTTTATTATAAGAATAAATTACATCGGATACTAATAGTTGTCAACTATATAATATAGTATATTAAAAAAATTAGTATTATTACTTTTAATAACACTAATCCATTTTCTTCTGTACTGCATCATAATTAACAATAAATTTACACTTTCTTCAAAAAAAAGAAAATAGACAATCATTACAATTGTCTATTTAAACGTACATATTTTTACATATTTTTGACTACCAGAAACTAAGCTACTACCAAGATAAGCTACATATTTTCCAGATTCTTTATATACTTTAATTCCTTCTGGTTCTTCAAAAATAGAAGTAGATGTTGAATACACTTTTTTATTAAATTTCTCATTACCTAAGAAGTCGTACATAGCAACATATCCCTGAGAATTTTGTGTACCATTTCTATTGCTTTCACCATAATAAACATATACATAATCTCCAGCTATATCAAATCCCTGAAAATCAAGTGGTGTTTTTGGTATGGTAAATGTTGCTAATTTAGGAATATTACCATCTATATAGTCTACTGAACTATTTTTAATATCTGTTAACTTATAGATACTAAAGATTTGACCTGAACTTCCTGTAACTCTAATAATAAATAAGTTATTAGTTGTATCTATTGCCACTTGTTCATTTGAACGAGTCTTATAGAATTTATATATATTATAATATTTAGAGCTTAAAGCTGTTGTACTATAATTTTTACCATTATAAAGTTTAATATCATTTCTACTAACACTACTTCTTGTATCAAATGAAACTGAATTAGAAGTATAAGTACTATTACCATGATAAGCAAGTCTGGTTGGGAAAGCTCCATCTCTTGTTACATCAAAACTAAATTTAGAGTTATCATTATTCCAAGTATAATGTCCTCCTGCTAACCACATATAAGCATCAGACGTATCATTATATTTTGAATTAGCCCATTCAAACGCTATATTAGTACCATGCCCAAAACCATACAAACTCATATTAGAATCGCTTCCAGATACTCCTGGTCTTGGATGTTTATTAATAAATAAACTATTAGTATTCATATCTGTGCTAGTTGAGTAAAGATTCTGAACAGTAAATATATAATTTTTAGAAATATCAAATCCTTGAATAATCGTTGATGGATGAGCTGAAACAACATATTGTGTATAAAGACTTCTAGTTGCGCTATTAACATTTACATAGTTTTTACCATCATTTTGAACTAATACTTTAATAGTTGCTTTTTTACTACTATCTTCAGCACTCTTTACAGTAATCACTGCAACTCCTGGGAAGACACCCGTAATTTTTCCGGTAGAAGAAACTTTTGCTACACTACTATTAGATGATGAGTAAACGACATTTTTATTAGTTGCATTACTTGGTGAAATGGTAGGTGTAATACTTGTACTATTACTCTCTTCAATATTAATAGTCGCACTGTCTTTAGAAAGACTTACACCAGTAACTGGAATACTTTCAATTTCAAATGTCAAAGTAGTATTAAGTGCTGGATTAGCATTTGATGAAACTAAAACTATTGCATTTCCCGCATCAATTCCTTTAACAGTATTATTAGAAACACTAACACTATTTCCATAAACAACACGTGAATCATATGTATTATCACTTACATTAACAGGATACACTTGAGCAACTATTTTCGTAGATGATGATGCTTTAAATTTCGTATTAGCACTAACTACTCTAATACCTTTAGGTTTAATAACATAAGTACTATTTAATCTCTTATTAATATAGTATAAATCACTAATATCAATAACTTCATCTACATTATAATCAGCTGCCTTAGCTTCATACTCATTAAAATTAGACTTAGAAAGTAAAACTAATATCAACTTTCCATAGTCATTATAATCAACACTACCATCTCCTGTAACGTCTCCCTTTATAATAACTCTATAATTATCACTACCATAAGTTAATAAATCACCAGTACCCACATAACTACTACTAGAAAGTTCACTATCACTTCTTTTAACAGTAACACTTTTATCAAATAAGTTACTCTTCATATTAGAATAACTAGTAGAAGCTTCAACATTAAGCAAATAATTATCCTTAATTTCATAACCATTAAGATCTATAGCTGTAGTACTTGCCGCCATACTATTATTACTAAATTTAGCAACCAATATTACCAACAGAATTAAACTTAAATTAACTTTTCCCTTTAGTCCAACTTGACTAAACAATAGGATACCAACTATAACTTCTAAAACTCCTACAACAATAAATAATTTACTGTAGTTACTAGAAGTATCAGGAACACTAACTAGTTCACCATTTTTTCTTAAACTTATATTATAAGTACTACTATTTCCTACTTCATCTATAATAGTAATAACATAATCCCCTGGGGAATTTATAACATCTCCCATTTTATATTCTTGTAAAACACCATTTTTTACTACCTTTATTGTTTTAACATTCTTATTAAATTCTAACTTTATACTATCATAAACTCCATTATTCATAACCCCATTAATAGTAGGTTTTTCTTTATCTATATTACTAATATTAATGGTAATATCTTTTTGTAATCCATCAACTGATTCTACTAATATAGTTTCTTTGGTATTAGTCATATAGACTTTAGTTAAACTATATTTATCATCTGATAAACTAAATCCTTCTATTTCCTTAAGTTCATGATTCGCTGTAAGTGTTACTACAACATTTTCATTACTTAATTTTGTTATACTATAATTAACTTTTATATTTAATGGTTCATTAACAAAGTAATATTTAATCTTTACTACTCTAGAATTTCCTAATACATCTTTTACAGTATACTCTTTATCAATATCACTATAAATTATTTTACTTAAACTATGTTTATCTGAAGAAAGTTGAAATCCATCTAAACTACTTAATTCATTAGGTGATGAAATTATTATCTTCTCTGCCCCATCATTTTGTAATTCGTATGACAAGCTTATATTTAAGTCATTCTTTTTAATACCATCTATATTTAGTGAGATATCTGTACAGTTTCCTGCTACATCACAAAAGCTTTCTTGAAAAGTTCCATTTTCAAAATACACTTTAGATAGTTCTTTTTTATCTACTGAAAGAACAAATCCACTCTTAGCATCCAACTCTTCATTAGCTTTAATAACCGCTTCTACTGAATCTTCACTTTTATCATATGTAACGCTTAATTTTGGCTTTTCTTTATCTATATTTGAAATAACAATAGTTTGTGTCTCACTGTTACCATAGATATCTGTTACTACAACTTTATCACCTGTTGTATTTTCACTATAGCTTTTACTTAAACTATATCCATCACTAGATAAATTAAATCCTGTAAGTGGCAACAATTTAGTACTTGAGGTAATTGTTACTACAACATCTTTATTTGTTGGAAGTGAAGTTGATTTTTTCATTGTAAGTGCCATTGGAGTATGTTTAATTTTAAAGGAAAAACTCTTACTATTTGCTCCATTTATATCAACATTACTAACAGCTCTTGCAATAACACTATATTCTCCTTCTTCCGTAAATGTTATTTTCTTACTACTATCATAATCAATAAAACTAACTCCATTATTTAAAGAATATTGATATTTTTTTATACCACTTAAAGCCGTTGAAGAATCTATTTGTAATAAAACATCTGACTCTGCTGTTTCTCCATTTTTTATATTAGCACTAATTGTCGGTGCTGTTGGCAAAGTATTATCAAATTTAAATACTTCACTTCTAGCAACAGCGTAATTTCCTGCTTCATCAACTGCATAAATCCACAAATAATAATCTCCACTATAAGAACTCTTACTTATTGTAGTGTTATTAGTAAAAGGTGTTGTAAAACTAGATAAATCAGGTTGAACAGTATCAGTTGTCCATTGATATTTAAGACCATTTTCGGCTAGCTTTATATCATTAACAATAACCTCACTACTGTGTGTTTTACTATACTGTAATGAACCATTATTTTTTATATTTATAACAGGACGATCCTTATCAATATTGTTAACATCTATACTACAAGAATTAACATTGCCAGCATAATCTTTTACATAAACACTATATTTTCCATTTTCACTTACCGTTTTTTGATAGTTGTGAGAAAAATTTACTCCATCGAAAGAATAAGCAGCATCACTTAATCCATTTTCATCATTACCAGTAACCATTAAAACTAAATTAGTATTGGTATATTTTGAAGTTGAAGAAGTAATAGAACAGCTAGGTAAAATATTATCAAATATATAAGGACCAAATCTATGATAAGTAACATTATCAATTACAAATGTATCATTAAAACTATCTGTACTTTTATTTGAAGCTGTATCAGTTATTGCTTTTACAAACAAATAATATATACCATCTTTTTTAGTGCCTATTGTAAAACTTTCGCCACTTTGATAATTGGTCCACTCACCATCAGTTAACATTGTAGAACTACTAGATAAATAATATTGATAAGTATTGTTAGTATCTAATTCATATGCTCCTTTTAAGGCGTTAATTGTAACGTTTAAACTCTTAGTAGGTAAAGTTTGTGAGTTAGAAATGGCAATCGTTGGAGTTGTAACATTAACAACATAACTACATTCTGCAACATTTCCTACCTTATCTCTAACATAAGCTTTATATGTTCCATTTGATGAAATACTCTTTTTATTAACATTCGTAAAATTTATATTATCAAATGAATATGGAAGAGTATCTAAACCGCTTTGACTGTCACTTCCATTAACTATTAAATTACTTCCATCTGATGTTATGTTACAAGTTGGAGCAGTGTTATCAAAGTAAAATGCTTCACTACGAACTATACTAGTATTTTTCTTTGTATCTTTAGCTAACACCCATAAATACCAATTATTACCCGTAAGTCCTGCTTTAGTAATTGTTTGGTTATTTGTAAAGGAATCTGTAAATGAAGCCTCACTTGGTTTAGTATTACCTTGAACCCATTGATATTTTAAACTACTATTATCCAAGTCACTATCAACAACTGATATAGTTGCACTATGACTTTTAGCATATTCATTAGGATTTTTTACATCAAATGTTACTCTAGGAGCTCCTTCATCTTTTACTAAGACTGTCAAAGAAGCATTTTTTGATGAAACACTACTACCAGCACTACCCAAAATATTACTTAGACTAATTAAAGAATTAACATTATTTACATTACTTTTACTCTTTAAAGTAAAGGTAAAAACTGTAGTATCGGCAGTTAATACCTTACCATCATTCATAACAATTATATAGTCACCATTATTATTAGTACTAATCTTTCCAACAGCAGAAGATGAACTAGTCAAACTAAAAACATCACTATCATAATCAAGTTTAAAAGATAAAACTCCGATACCTTTATCTCCACTATTAATATTAATATTTAAAAGTTTAACTGTTAAAGTAACACTATCCCCCGCTACTACACTAGGTGAACTAGAAGATAGTTCGGTTATAAATGAGTCTCCACTAGCAAACTTCTTAGACGAATTAACCTTAGATGCGCCAAGCTTAATGTTTAAGGAACCTACTCCAATAAATATAAGTCCAAATCCAAACAAAACAAGTAAAATTACTTTTATATTAACTTTTTTCAACTTATCTCTTACCATAACTATCTTTCTCCTATTATCATTTTACTACAAAAGAAAAAATAGCACAATTAAAAGTTAAAACAAAAAGTAGCCTTAATAATATTAAAGCTACTTAAATAATAAAACTAATAATTAATTAGAAAAGTGATAATTGATTAGAATTAGGAAGTCCTTCTAATATTCCCATCTCTACCATCTTATCTATTAATGTTTTTGAAACCTTACCGCGTACCTGAACATCTTCAATACTTAAGAAACGATTAATTTCACGTTCTCTTACAATATTTTTAGCTACTGTATCACCAAGTCCATCTATTGCATTAAACGGTGGATATATTTCATTATCACTACCAACTGTCCAAACCGTTGCTTCACTCTTATATAAATCAACATTTAAGAATTTAATTCCCCTAGCTGTTGCTTCTAAGGCCACTTTTAAACTTTCAGCTTGACCATTTTCCTTGTTTGTAGCCTCATATCCTTTAGCCTGAATCTCAAGAATTTTTTGTTTAATAGCGTTATAACCTTTAATCATAGCTTCAACATCTACATCTGTTGCTTTTGAAGAGTACCATGATGCATAAAAATATACAGGCATATGAACTTTATACCAAGCAATCCTAAAGGCACTAATTACATATGCTGCTGCATGTGCCTTAGGGAACATATATTTAATCTTAGCACAAGAATCTATAAACCACTCTGGAATATTAGCGTCTTGCATAGTCTTAACATGACCTTTCCAGGTTTCTGGATCTTTTGAAGCCTTACCTTTACGAACAAACTCCATTATTTTAAAGGCCTTAATTGGTTCCAATCCATTATACATCAAATAAACCATTATATCATCACGACAGCCAATAGTATCCTTAAATGGCACTATGTTATTTTTTATTAACTCTTGGGCATTTCCAAGCCATACATCCGTACCATGAGAAAGTCCTGATATTTTAATAAGCTCGGCAAATGTTGTAGGTTTAGTATCTTCTACTAATTTAATTGTAAAAGCTGTTCCAAACTCCGGAATACCAAGAGTTCCAGTATTACACATTATTTGTTCAGTGGTTACACCTAAAGCCTTAGTAGAAGTAAAAATACTCATTGTTTCTTTGTCATCTAAAGGAACTTTCATAATATCAGTTCCTGACTGTAATTGAATTAATCTTAACTGGGTAGGATCAGAATGTCCCAATATATCTAGTTTTAAAACATCTTGATCAATAGCGTGGTAATCAAAGTGGGTAGTTCGCCATTCAGCAGTTGCATCTTCTGCTGGAAACTGGAAAGGTGTAAAATCATATACATCCATATAATCAGGTATAACAACAATTCCTCCTGGATGCTGACCCGTTGTTCTCTTAACTCCAGTACATCCCATAGCTAAACGTTCTACCTCTGCCGTTCTAAGTTCTTTTTGATGTTCTTCAGCCCAGCCCTTTACAAATCCAAATGCTGTCTTTTCAGCAACCGTACCTATAGTACCGGCACGATAGACATTATCCTCACCAAAAAGGACTTTTGTATAGGCATGAGCACTAGCTTGGTTTAAATCTGAGAAGTTCAAATCTATATCTGGTACTTTATCAGCATTAAATCCTAAGAAAGTAGCGAACGGCATATCTTGTCCATCTTTTAAAAGTAAAATATTACAATTAGGACACATTTTATCTGGTAAATCAAATCCTGAAGAATAATTTGAACCAAGTGGATTTCCATCATCATCATTAAAGATACTAACCTTACACTTTGAACAACGATAATGTGCTGGAAGTGGATTAACTTCTGTAATTCCCATCATTGTAGCAACAAAGCTTGAACCTACTGAACCACGGGAACCAACCAAGTATCCCTCATCATTAGAGTGTTTAACAAGACGTTGCGCAATCAAATAAATTGGATCAAATCCTCCACCTATAATTCCTCCTAATTTTTTATTAAGTTCTTTTTCCAAATCATCATCTGAAAGACTTTCTTCACTATTTCTCTTAATATATGAACGAACCAAATCCTTAACAGCATCAAATCCCTTTAAAATAACTTCATGTAAATCCGCAAAAGACCTTTTTACCATTTCATCATCTGATAAGTTCTCACTACTTAATTTATCTTTAACAGACTTCAAAACAATATCACCATAAAGTTCAGTAGCAATTCTTTCTTCTATATTATATGGTAAATTATCACCATACCAGTCTTTAGCTCTTGTATAAACAAGATCCGTTACTACTCTTGGACAATCCAAATAGCTCTTACCATCATCACTCTTAACTCTTGGAGAGAATGGTATACCTCCAGTATCAATAATAACTTCAATTATCTCAACCATATCACTAATTTTATTAGGATTATCTATAACTATTTTTTTAATAAGTTCTTCATTTTCCAAAAATTTAAAATCTTCAAGCATTTCTTCTGTCGTTCTAAAATGATTAGAAGGAATTTCTTTAATATTATTACGCGCTAAAGGATGTCTTCCTCCACCAGGAACTTTTTGATTAACTATTATTTCTCTAAATATTTTATCTTCTCTATTAATATGATGAACGTCTCCAGTTGCAACAATTAATTTACCAGCATCATCTGTTACTCTGATAATTTTCATTAAATGATGAGCAAGTTCAAGTTCATTCGCAAAGTCCCCACTTTGAATCAAATGATTATAACACTCTAAAGGTTGTACTTCAACATAATCATAAAAACGAATAATATTAGTTAATTCTTGATCAGCTTTACTACGTGCTTGTAAAAACACTTCACTCTCATAACAGCCACTACCAACAAGTAATCCTTCACGATGTTTTTCAATTTCACTACGTAATATTCTTGGTGTTTTATATAAATATTTTGTATTAGCTAAACTAATAAGTTTAAATAAATTTTTAAGTCCTACTTTATTTTTAACTAATAAATTAACATGATAACTTTTACCATATTTATGGATTTCATCTTTGCTAACTAACTCAGAAAGTTGTCCCATTCTTTCAATATTACGATTATCCAGTTTCTTTAACATTTTATAAAATACTAAGGCTGTTCCTTCAGCATCATAATCACCTCTGTGGTGACTTTCCTCATCCCAAGGTACTTCATATCGTTTTACTAAGGCACTTAAACTGTGTCTTGCATAATTATTATCCATAGTACGTGATAATTCTAAAGTATCTATAACAGTATTAGTAAAAGTTCCCAGATTATATTTTTTATAAGCCATTTCCAAGAACGATACATCGAACTTAGCATTATGCGCTACCATTGGTAAATCTCCAAACCATTCAATAAAACGTTTTACTGCATTTTCTTCATTGTCTTTTCCTTCTAACATTTCATCAGTAATACTTGTAACATCAATTATCTTCTGCTCTAACTTAACTCCCGGATTGATTAATTCATCATATCTTTCTAGAATCATTCCATCCTTCATTTTAACCGCACCAATTTCAATAATTGAATCTTTTCCACCAGCATTAAAACCGGTCGTCTCAAAATCGAATACCACATATGTCTGATCAAGCATCACAACATCTTTTGGTCTTACTACAATATCTACACTATCATCTATTAACGTAAGTTCAGTTCCATAAATAGCCTTAAATTTTTCCTCATCACTTTTACCTTTATTATATGATGTAACAGTATTAAAAACATGAGGAAAAGCCTGACAACCATTATGATCAGTAATCGCAATAGCCTTATGTCCCCAACTAATAGCCTGATTAACTAAAAGAATCTCATCTGCAAGTCCATCCATTTGACTCATTTTAGTATGAGCATGTAACTCAACTCTTTTTTCTAAGGCATTATCTTGTCTTACTTGTTTTTCTTTGTCACATAAAACAATATCTCTAGCATTTAAAACTAATTCATCATTACTAAAATGATCACTCTTGACATATCCACGTATTTTATACCATTTTCCTTTTTTTAATTCACTACAAATTCTTGCATATTCATCTTTTTCTCTAGCAAAAACTTTACAATAAATACTATCAGTATAATCTGTTACCTTCAAAGTAATAATTTTAAAATCACTTTTAGAAGACTCAAAGTACTCTATACCAAATACTTCTCCCCATATAGTAACATTATTATCCTCTCCTAAAATAGATTTAATAGAAATAGGCATATCTTCAATCATTATACCAATTACACTATTAGGATCTTTTTCTCTTTTTCTTGAAAACTTAGGTTTAAAATCTTTTTTAACCTCTTCTGTAGAAGGAGTTTTTTCTTTTTTTAACTCTGCAGCATTAGCCAAACTATCATCAAGGCTCTTTTTAATTTCATCTAAAACAAGATGTTCTTCTCTATATAAAAGACTAATTTCATCTGTATATCCTAAATTATGATAAATGTGATTAATTTCTTCTAACGCATTTCCTAATTTAGCCTCTTCTACTTTATTATTAGCGATAAGTACTAACTTATTATCTTCAAGCCTTAGTTTATCTTTATATATTTCAAGTACTCTTAATTTATCTTTCACATGTTCTAATACACTAGGAAAATAAGATAAATATACCTCATTATTTTTATTAACAAACTGATAAATAATTTCTACTTTATTAAAATTAGGGGCAATCAATTCTTTCTTCATATCTAATTCCATAATTAAAGAAGGATCAAACATATCCTCATTTTCAATATAGATATAACACTCCTTTATACTACTCTTAACTTTAATTTTTAAAAGTCTAGCTTTGGTAAAATAATTATAATGGTCCTTCTCAATCTCTAATCTATCAAGTAATATTTTCATTTTTCCATCCATTATAATTACCTCCCCACCATTATAAAACGACTATTTCTTCTTGATTATCAACCTTTATCATATTTTTTTGATTTTTTATACAAAAACTTATAAATTGCTTTAAGTCTATTTTTCTAAGTTGTATTTCATTAGTATAATTTGTAGCATCGAAAACAATACCATCTCTTCTCATATAAGTGGTTAAATCATCCCTATCTATTCCTAAATACATTAAAAAATAAGGATAAATTTGTCTCTTTAACAACTTATTATTACGTCCACCAACTAAATAATGACTCATACCAGTCATTCTCGTTCCAAGTTCATTTAAAATAGCTAGTTCAAGAACAGCTTCTACTATTTGCTGATTTTCTTTTTCATAGTCTACCATTTCTTTCTTTAAAACTGAAAAGATAATTTCTAGTATATTTTGAATATCAGCCTCTTCCATCTTTTTACCATAAACAATAGTATGTATTTTATTTGTAACATCACTAGACAAATCTATAATATTTAGTTTTTGATTTACTAGTAAAACATAATATGTATCAATATCAAATCTTAATATATTTTTTAACTCTTTATTAAGTTTTGTCTTATATTCATCCCATATTTTGATTATATTCATTTTATATTGTTCTGTTTCTCTATATATATCATCATAACCATCAAATTCCCTCATAATATCATATATTGTATCATCATCAGGAATATAGTTTTTAGGATCTCTAAGAATTATTTCTTTTTCTTTTTGTAAATCTTTATACTCACTACAATAATTTTTCCATACTTTCTGCTTATAATCATTCATCTCTTTACTTATTGATTGATGAAAAAGTAAATACCAGATTAAAACACTTTCATTTATCACAAATTTAAGATTCATACTACCACCACTTTAACAATAACATTGTATCACACATGTCATTAAAATGGCTATATATAAAAGAAAAAATATTTAGATTACTCTAAATACCTTTTACTAAAAAATAAACTAATGCCGCCACTAAGAGAAGTAAAATTATAGTTAAAATTACTTTCACTGCCAATTTTGTTTTTCTATGTTTAACAACATCACTATCTAAATCAATATCAAAGTCTTTATCTGACAAATCCATACTTTTTGTATAAAATGATTTATCCATATTTCTAAATAAGTCACTGCTCTGATTATTTTCTTTTAATTCACTAGCTTTTTTCTCTTCCTCTTCTTCTTTTTCTTTTACTAGTTTTAACTCTTCTTGTTTTAATATATCTGTATCATTTTTTTCTATTCTTTCCTCTTCATGAACTCCTTCAACCATATCTACTGCTTGAGTAGCCATTAAATCGCTTAATAAATTAACACTTGTTTCTTGATCTATTTCTCCATTTAATGTTTTAGTAGTAATAGTATTAATTAGTTCTCTTATTTCTTCATCACTTGCTCTAACAACTTTATTCCGTTCAGCTCTATATTCTTCTATCTTTTCTGGATCAAGAGACGCTAAAATATTATAATTAGTATTTTTTAATTTTCTTTTTTCTTCCTCTATATCGTTTTTTATTCTATTCTTTTTAGCTTGTTCAATAACACTATTGATATCATAAACCTTATTTTCTCTACTACTATATAAGTTATTAAAGTCATCTAATTCTTTTTTTACTTTTGGTTTAGGTACAAAGTCATATTCTTTTATTTTTTGATATCCTTCTCTAGTTCTATAATTTTTACTCGCCGCATCTAACAAAACAGCATTAGTATTTTTTACATCTGTATAAGTTGTGAAAGAAGTATTATCATTAAATGAATCATATAATTTTTGATTTCTATTACTTCTACTCATGTTTTTAATACTTTCATCTTCATATCTTGTCATTCTACTTGGCATAATATCACCTTCCAAAGTGCCTTTATTATAATAATTTTAACATATAATGTTGCTAAAGAGAAGTACTAAAATATCTTTACGATTAACTTTTTTTTTGTTAAAATGAGCTTGGAGGAAAAATAATATGAAAGTTAAAGTAAACGAAGATGCTTGCATCGGTTGTGGAGCTTGTGCTGCTATTGCACCAGAAGTTTTTGAAATTAACGATGAGGGGCTTTCAACAGTTATCGTTGATGAAGTAGCTAAGGAAAATGAAGAAGAAGCAAATGATGCTATCGACTCATGTCCAACAAGTGCTATTGAAAGAAAAGATTAAAGTGACATCTGTCACTTTTTTATTATGAAAAAAAGAGAATAACTACTTATTCTCTACCTATTTCTTATTTGATTTATATAACTATTAATTTTAGAAACCCAAGTATTACTTTGAGCATATCTTGGTCCAATAGATTCTACTGTAGTTAATCCTTTAGCATAGAAATTATTATATAAGTTATCAATAGCACCTTTAATTCCTTCATCTATTGTACTATATCCCTTATAGCCACCACTACAATTAGGGCTTCCCTTTTGTCCAGCAACATTATTACAGCTACGAACCAAAGCACTACACTTCCATTTGCAACCAGTTTCATGAAGCATTATAGCTGTTACCAAATATGGACTTACTCCCTTAGAAAGAGAATATGTAGCAATAAGTTCACCTTTTCCAGCAAGCAAATCTTTTCCCAAGCTTCTATTAAGCTTATCAGTTAACTCTTCCAAAGTAAGACCATCAAAAACCTCAGCCCTTAAAGTCTTAGCTTCTGCTATTTCTCTATCCTCAGCAACAATAACAGATGTATTTTGAACATTATTATTTACTAAATTATTATTTAAAGACACACTTGTCTTTGTAGATGCTGCCATCATTTTTGTATTAACTGAACTAGATAAAATATTTTTATCAAGCTTAATTTCTGTATTACTATTTAACATTACCATTGCTACTAAAATCATCGCAAATCCCAAAGTTGAACATACTGCAGCAATATAATTACTTTTTTTCATTTTTCACCTCAAACTTATTAAAAATAAGTATAGCACAATAATAACATAAACACCTAAAGTTGTCAAGTTGTGTAAAGATAGCACTCCCAAGTAAAAAAACATACAACTATAAAAGTCATACGCTTTTTACAATACTATTTTATTGATTTAATAACAAAATCATAACCAAAATTACTTTTAGTAACTTCAAAGGTAACAGTATATTTATTACCTTGAACAAGTCCCAACGATCCATTATCATTAATATATTTCATTTGAAACGTAGTATTTTTTTCATTAACAAATTTATAATTTCTATATGCATATGATTGATTCCCCTGTGATGCAAAACCAACAGTACCTATCTCAGTCAAGGTAAATGAATCAGTATGTGTTCCCACTGAATATAATCCAATTTTATCTCTTAATTGATCTTCGGTTGAAACACTACTTATATCCTTATTATTTGATCTAATAAATATCTTGTAATCAACAATAGTAATTTCACTACCCTTTTTAGCATAATATATATTTAGCTTAATGTAATCTTTATAATTACTTAATACCTTAATATAATCGCTTTTACTATTTTCCAATATATAATTAGTAGTATTGCCAGTTTTATCCTCTATAGAAATACTACATTTAGAATTAAAACAAGAATACCCCTGCACACTAACATCTTCTACCAAAGTTCCAGAAACATCAGTTACTCTAATATCAAAATTATTAGTATGAAGTGATTGTCTAACAATATCGCCAATTCCAAGCAACTTAACAAAAACTAATACAACAACTGCCATAACTATTTCAACAGTTATTCCCAAAAATATCCTAGGTACACTTGTTCCGCCCTTAGAAGAACAAATACTTTTCAATTCATCCACACTTTTAAGATTATTTTTAGATTTTATAGTATCAATCCTTTTTTCACGTAAGACAAATAAATTTTATTTATGAATAAACCCACAATCACATTAAAGGCATACGTTACTAAATAGTTATTGGCAAGACATAGTATAACTAAATTAATTAAAAAAGCTAATAAACCATACAAAAACATTTTCCTATAAAACATATATAATGATGTAAAGAAAAAACCAACTAGATTAAAAGGACTTCTAGTTATTTTTTCATAATTATTACCTATAAAGGATTTTAATAAATCCTCATCATTATAAGAATTATTATTTATATTCTGCTGATGTGAAACAGTACTAACACTTTGAACTGATTTCATCAATGATTGATTTTGTATACTCTGATTGGAATTTGAAACAGAAAAATTTGTGTTATTAATCGCAAACATTGAATTTAAATCTGTAGTCTGTTGTACTCCATTATTATTCATTTGCACTTGTTTTGATTCATTTGAATTATTTACCCTATCCTCCATTATCAACTTTATTTCTTTCAACCAAATCTAATCTCTATATTCTACTACAAATGTAACACTTAATTTGATAAAGTAACAGAAAAATAATTTTCATATATGTTAATGCAATTTAAATGTTTTAAAAGACTTTCTCTTTATTAAATATAATATTATTAATAAATAAATCATGGTAACAACAACCATTACAAATGTTAGTAAATAAAGTGAAACTTTAACTCTAGTAATCATAAGTAATATCACGCTCACTAATAAATTACTAACCACCATTCGCATATCTTTAATCTTTGCCTCCCTATCATATGGTTGAACTAAATAATAAATAGATAAATAATAAAGGGTAAATATAATAGATGAGCTTATTAAAATAATCAATACATATATTAGTTCCAAAAAATTCATTCCTAAATAAAATTTAAAAATAACATCTATAAAAATGCCTAATATCAATATAGGGAATAAATTTAAAAGAATAAGACTTTTAAGTCTTTCTTTAAATAAAGAAAAAACACTTTCACTTTTGCGATAAAAATCATATTCCAAAAGACTCCTATCACAATTAATGAACATAATCTGAGTAATTTGTGATGTCTTATTTAATGAAAATATTATTAAAAATACTAGCATAAAGTATCTCATAAATAATTTTGCGAAACTATATCCAAGTCTTTTATCAACAAAAGATATCAAACATACTAAAATACCAATACCAAATATAACTACTACCTCTCTAAGAATGGGCCTTTTTAATATAAAACTATGTCGTCTTATAAAAATATCATTTAAATAACGATAAGGATTATTAGTTATCATTTTATTAGTTTTCACATAATAATTGCCTTTTTTAATTTCAATTAATTCATCCCTTGTAAAACTACTACCATCAGAGTATAAATAACTATTCAAACCATTAATCATTTTATACATCAATTTATAATCTTTTACTTTAAACATATATAAAATACTTAAAATAGCGAGCAAACAAAATAAAATATCAAGGAAAAATATTTTCATATTGCTTATATTAATTTCATTTTTGAGAAAATAAACTAACAATATAGTAAATAATCCTAACAAAATAAAATATAAAAAGCTATTATTTAAGAGTGTATCGTTTCTTTTTTTATAATAGAGTAAATTAACCCCTTCTCCCACCAGTCTCGTAAAGAAGAAGAAAATCATCATGAAAATAATAGTTATAACCTTAAATTTTAACAATGAATTTAAAAGTAAAAAAGAAATTAGTAAAAGAAAAGAATCACTTATCGAATTAAGTAATATATCACATATTATATACTCTTTTGCATCGATTCCAAATAAAATAATACTTTGATATTTTTTCTTACTAGTCTTTAATATTCTAGCTTTAACCAATCCCCCTAATAGTGTTAAAAAAATAAACACCACAACAAAGTAATTAGTCTGATAATTCTTACAAAGAATCTTCACTAATAAATAAATAATATATAAATAAAATCCCTTGATAATAACTTTACCCAACATATCTAGAAATATTTGAAGTAAAAGTAATACTTTTTTTATGTTAGGAGAAATATTATTTTTCTTTATTAAACCCATTTTTCTTAAACGATATAATAGTAAATTTACCACAGAATAAGATTCTATCTTCATAGTTATAAAAAAATTAGTTAACATTTTCACACTCTAATGACTGAATAATTTTTTTCTTATATTCATTATCGTTTAAATCTTTCTTTTCTATCAAATTAAATTTACCATCTTTAAGTATTATTATTTCATCACATAGTTCTATAGCTATTTCTAATATATGAGTAGTTATTACTATTATCTTATTCTTTTTAATTTCTCTTAATAATTTTTTCATTTGTTCCTGTACTAAAATATCAAGTGAAGTAAAAGGCTCATCCAATAATAAGACTTTTTTATCACTAATTATATTTACTAGTGTTTGCATTTTACTTTTCATTCCTGTTGAGTATTCCTTCATAATTTTATCTTGATCATCTAAAGAAATATTAACCATTTCAAAGTATTCACAAACACTTTTCATATTTTTTATCCTTTTTTTATTTATCTCTAAATAAAATTCTAAAAATTCTCTTCCTGTCAAAAATAATGGTACATTAGGAATAGTTGGTACTAATGAAACATCACTTTCTAATATCTTATTTTTATCTAATAAAACATCTCCACCATCACTTTTTATATTTTGATCTAATATATTTAAAAAAGTAGTTTTGCCTGCTCCATTTTTACCTATAATGCCATAAATCTTATTATCTTTAAATGTAAAATTTATATTATCTAAGATAATTCTACTATTATATTTTTTGGTTAAGTCTTTTATCTCCAACATAAAAATTATCACTCCACAGGATCAATTATATCACATATTTTAAAATGATGTGTTATACTTATAGAAGTTGGTGGTATTGTGAAAAGTAAATCAAAATTAATTTTAAATATATTAACTATCATAGGAATTGTAGCTGTAATCTTTTTTATTTATTTTGCAGTTAAAGAAAGGTGGTTTTTAGATAATGAAATTTTACTAACAAAAATTAAATCTTTCGGACTACTAGCCCCTCTTTGTTTTATTCTTATTCAAATAGTTCAAGTCGTCTTACCAGTTATACCAGGAGGAGCCAGTTGTCTAGTTGGTGTAATGGCATTCGGTGCTGTTGGAGGTTTTATTTATAACTATGTTGGTCTTGTTCTAGGATCAATCTGTAGTTTTCTTCTCTCAAGAAAATTTGGAATGAGTATCATTAATAAATTATTTAAAGAAAAAGATATAAAAAAGGCCCTTGATAAAATAAATAATAGTAAATATGATTTAATTTTCTTTTTAATAATACTTCTTCCTGGATTACCAGATGACCTATTTTGTTATATTTCAGGAATTACTAAAATGAGTTTAAAAAAGTTTACCCTAATTATTCTAATATGTAAACCATTAACACTTCTTGTCTATAGTATATGTTTTCAGTTTTTTCCCATTATATTTGGAAAATTTCTATAAAAAAATATTAAGTTTAATCTTAATATTTTTTTATTTATTAAAAGAATTTAACCTGTCTATTTTTTCTTTTAAAGTATCTATAAACTGATTAATTTCATTCTTCGTTGTGAGATATGAAATACTTATTCTTATACTATGTGTTGCATATAATTCATTCTTCGTAAGTTCTAAAACAGAAGTACTTAAATCTCCCGCTTTATGACACGCTGTTTGAGTAGAAATATAAATATCATCTTCTTCTAAAGCATGAAGAATAGTTTCTGGTTTAACATTCAAAATGCTTATATTAACAATATGAGGAAGAGAACAACTTGTACTATTTAGAATAATGCCATCTATAAGCTGAAGTTTTTGCTTCAAATAATTACTCAGCTCTAAAATATGTGCATACTTTTCTTCAAAATCTTCATATACAAGTCTCAAAGCTTTTGACATAGAAACAATTAAAGCCGTCGCCGGAGTACCACTACGATAGATTGTAGTAGACTTTCCTCCATATATTATAGGTTCAATTTCCAAATTCTTATTTTTTAATAAGGCGCCTACTCCTTTCATCCCATAAAACTTCTGACTAGACATAGAAGCCATATCAACATTCCATAAATTAAGTTTTACCTTCCCAATAGCTTGTGTTATATCAGAATGAAAAATTACTTTTGGATACTTTTTTAATAAATTTCCAATACCATCTAAATCTTGCATTAAACCTATTTCGCTATTAACAGCGCATATTGAAACTAATATTGTATCATCACATATTAAACTTTTTAAATCATCTAGCTTAACTCTTCCGTCACTATCTATTTCAACATAGCTTACTCTAAAGCCTTCTTTCTCTAACTCATTAAAACATTCACTAACAGAAGAGTGTTCCAATCTTGTCGTAATAATATGCTTTCCCCTATTCTTATATTTTCTACAAACTCCAAAGATTGCTAAATTATTAGCCTCACTTGCCCCACTAGTGTAAATTATCTCTTTTTCTTCTATATCCAATATCTTCTTTATTTGTCTAGTGGCATCATTTATAAGCTTATTACTTTCTAATCCTAACTTATGTAAAGAATTAGGATTACCAATATAGTTTTTTGTCACCTTAACATAAGTATCTAAAACAGAATCATTAACTGGCGTGGTTGCACTATAATCTAAATATATCAAGATAATCACCTCTAAAATTCAATATCATTATAACAAAAAACAAAAGAAAAAACTATTTCAAAATAAAATAGTTTTATCTAAGACCCTTTTTTAAAGTTAGCATTTTGTTTTCTATACGTCTAAACTCTTGTGCACATTCACGAAGTTCATCACGTTCTCTTTTAGTAACACTTCCATTACTCTTATATTGTAGTTCATGTTCTAGTGCTGCCCAAGCATCCATCGCCAATGTTCTAACCTGAATTTCTGCATCTATAAACTCAATATCATCTTTAAATGAAACCGGAACTTTTACTATAATATGATAACTTGAATACCCTGATTCCTTAGGATTTTCAATATAGTCTTTTTCATGACACACTTGTAATAAATCACTAGACTTAATTAAATCAACCATCTCATATACATCATCTTCAAATGGACAAACAAGTCTAACTCCAACCATATCATGAATATGTTCCTCTAAGTTTTCAAGAGTTATATCATAGTTTCTTTTCTCTAATTTGCCTAACGCACTATCAATACTTTTTATACGAGCATTTACATGTTCAACACTCTTAGTATGATTTGACATATCATAATCCTTAATTAATATTTCCAAATGGGTCTTTAAAACCTGTAATGCTGCTTCATATTTAAATTGCAGCTTCTTGAGGTCCTCCTGTGAAAAATTATTTGTGCTTTTATTCAAAATATTCACCCTTTCAATTGTATTATATGTATTTTAAAATTATTACTACTTATCATATATCCCTCATCAGAGGAACTACATTATACCACATATCAATAAAAATTGCAAATTCTTTCTTTTATAGCAACAAAAAATGAGTTATTTTAACTCATCTATATATTTTTTTAATTGTTTTGAATCAGGTCCAAGTATTATTTTTAACTGGTTATCAATCTCAACTATACCCCTAGCCCCTAGCTTTTGAATTCCTTCTTTATTAGCCTTAGTTACGTCTTTTAACTCAACCTTAAATCTTGACATATCTGTCTCAGTTGAAATTATATTATCTTTTCCTCCTAAATACTCCACAAGCTTATTCAAATCAATACTGACATCCTTCTTACTAGCTTTTAATACGGCTAATAAAATAATTAAAAGTACAATTCCTATAATTATATATTCCATCAATTTATCACACACTAATATTTATTAGTTCCTTTCTATTAACAACATCTATTATATATTACTTTCATAAAGTTGTAAATATTTCATTTTTATATCATATATTTTAATAGGTTAATACCTACACAAATTTATTTATAATTCATATTGTATATTAGAAAAGAATAAAGAGGTGGAAATATGGTAAATAATGATAGTTGTTGTTTTGCTAAAATTTTAAAAGTAATTGAAATTTTACAAAATAGCTCAACTAATCCTGCTTGTTGTGAGGAAGGCTGCGACAAACCATTTCTAGGACCTAATCAAAATTTCATATGTTACAACACTAGACCTGTACAGTTCTATACAAGAGCTGGAACTTTATTTAGTGCTTCTTATACCCAAGATGAAGAAGTTTTAAATAGCAATGTATTTCGTGTAGAAAAGGTAGACGATTGTTGTTGTAAATGTAGGATATTACAAAGAGGTGCTAATCAAGATGAATTTGTTGCGACTAACAGTTTCATTACAATTAATTTAAAATGTATGTGTGTATTAAAGTGTCTTAACGATATTGCACTAGAAAACATATAGAAAGGAGAATAATTATGTGTGAAAAAAGTAATAACACAAATGAATGTTCTTGCCTACATGATTTATTGAAAGAAATAATTAGATTACAAAAACAAGATAACTCTTGTTGTAATGAAGATGGTTGTGATAAACCTTATTTAGGACCAACACCTAGTTTAGTTTGTTACAATACAAGACCACTTAATTTTTATAACTGTCAAACTGGTGCTTTATGGTCAATAGAATATACTTATAATGGTAACACTTCAACATCAACAGTATTTAGATGTGAAAATTTAGATGATTGTTGTTGTACATGTAGAATATTAATTGATAATGGTAATAATGACTATACAGCGACCAACCAATTCTTTACAATCAATTTAAATTGTGTTAGCGCAATTAAATGTCAACCTGATGCTTACGTTGAAATATGCTAAATAAAAAGCGATCACCAATGTGATCGTTTTTATTTTCTTTGAATACTAACTATATCACTAATTTTAATTATATCCTCAGTTAAAGTATATAGTCTATCAGTACTTTTTCTAATAATAGCCGTATCATATGTTTTATCTTTCGTTTTAATAATTAAAGGTTTATTAAAAATAAAACCATCTTCTTTAAATAAATCATCAATAAACTTTTCTATATCACTATTAACAGACATATCATATTTAAAATTACTAGTATTTCCAGCATAAACATAATCTTTATTATTAGAAAAATTTTTTTCTATTTTGCTCCGATAAATTTTAGGTAACTCAGACATTTTTTCACCTCAATAAATTTTATGTAATAAATGGTTAAAATTTACAATATTTTAGCATAATAAATATAGGAGATGATTTAATGATTAAAAAACTAAAAATTGATTTAAATATTATTATACCAATTATTTGCTTTTTCATTATCAGTCTTATAAGTATTAAAAGTGCCCTTACCTATACCTCTCCTGATTTAGGAAATCTTGTTTTCAAACAATGTATTTGGTATTTTCTAGGTACGATATTAATAATATTTATTTTGCATTTTAAAAATAATTATTTATATGAAAATACTATTTTTTTATATAGTCTAGGATGTATTTTATTACTATTATTACTTTTCTTTGGAACACCTATTAATAATAGTAAATGTTGGTTTACTATCCCAGGTATTGGAAGTTTTCAACCTAGTGAATTTATGAAAATATTTTTAATGTTAACCCTTGCCGTCATGATTAAAGAATATAAATTACAATATAAAAACCCATCCCTAAAAGAAGAATTTATATTTATTTTAAAGACTCTTCTCATTGTCGTAATTCCAGCAATATTAACCTTTCTAGAACCAGATACAGGAGCTGTTATTATGTATCTTATAATTTATTTTTCAATGATGATTCTATCTGGCATAAGACTTAGATGGTTTATCGCTTTAGCCCTAATAACAGTAGCTATTGCGACATCAATCTTACTACTTTACTATTTAAGTAGTGAAAATTTTATTAAAATATTTGGAACCAAAATGTTTTATCGTTTTGATAGAATTCTAGAATGGAAAAAAGGTTCTGGATTGCAATTAGAAAATGCCTTGGCATCAATCGGTTCAGGAGGACTACTAGGTCACGGTTTTAACAAAACTCCCGTCTACTTTCCTGAATCCGCAACAGACTTTATCTTTGCTGTTTTTGCTTCTAATTTTGGTTTTATAGGTTCAATAATCCTAGTCCTTATCATCTTTTATTTTGACTTTTATATAATTAAAATGATGCAAAAACCTCTTCCTTTAACAGATTGCTTTATTTTAGCGGGCATTAGTAGTTGTCTCATCTTTCAACACATAGAAAATATTGGCATGACTATTGGTCTAGTTCCAATAACCGGTATAACTCTTCCTTTCATTAGCTATGGTGGATCTAGTCTTTTATCGTATATGATTATGTTAGGAATAATAATTAATATAACAAAAGAAAAAGAAACATCATATAAACACTAAAAAAGATGTCTATTGATATAAACTCTCATAGACATCTTTTAATTTTTTACCTATTATTTTCAAATCCCTTTCTTCAGCAATCTTTCTTGTATTATTTTTTAAAGAAGGAAGTTCATTTTCTAAAATTAATTTTATTTTTTCTGTAAACTCTTCTATATTTTTAGCTTTATATACATTTACTCCATCTTCTACCATACCATCCCAAATAGGAATATCTCTCACTAAAATATTACATTTCATAGCGCAAGCCTCTATTAAAGGAATTCCCTCGGTTTCTTCATAAGTTGGAAATAAATATAAATCACATCCACCTAAAGCCTCTCGTATAAGTTCTTTTTCGCCATATCCTGGGAAAATAATATTTTTAGGTAAGTTTTTAAAGGCCTCTCGTACATCATTAGTTGCCGCTTTTAAAGAACTATATCCATACCAAATAAAAGTATAATCCGGTAATCTACGTGCTAACTCTATAAAATCAACTATACCCTTTCGTCTTATATAAAGACCTATTCCTAAAACTATCTTAGTATTACTAGAAAGATTATAACGCTTTCTTAAATTCTTTCTATAATTTTTATTTTCTTTAAAGAAAGAAATATCAATTCCATTAGAAATATCTACTATCTTTTTATCTTTAAGTTCATCATAACCTTCTAATATTCTTTTAGAATAAGGTGTAGGAGTAACAATTATATCTCCTAATCTATAACATTTACAAATCCACTTTTTAAAAATTTTACTAGTTGCATGTCCCATTATAAAACCATCTCTATAATCTTCCTCAGTTGAATGGGCATGATAAACTATTTTTTTGCCCTGTTTTTTTGCTCTCTTGGCAAATAAATATGACTTAGGAAAATAAGTGTTAATATGTAAAATATCATAACTATCATGAGGATTTGTAGTATATAAAACGTTCTCCTCATCAAGAGCTATCATTTGATGCTTAATAGCTTTCCCAAGACCACTTTTACCGATAACTTTTTCTCCTTCTGTATAAAGCAATACCATAAAATAACTCCTAAACTTCTTGAATAACTGTAATAATCATTGGTTTTGATTCTGTTTTCTCATAGAAGAAATGTCCTAAACGCTCACGAACCTCATTTTTAATTTTACTATAATCTACTCTCTTAGTGTTTTCTAATATATTATCATTAATAATTAACACACATAACTCTCTTGTTTGTTCCAATAACTCTTGATTATCTTTTACATAGATAAATCCTCTAGTTAATATTTCTGGTCCACCAACAATTTTTTTAGTAGCTCTATCTAAAGTACAACTAACAATAACAATACCATTTTCTCCTAACATCTCACGATCTTTAAGGACTAAATTACCAACATCTTCCCCGTTGTTACCATCTACTAATATTTCATCAACTTTTACTTTATCAAAACATTTCAAATTAAGTTTTCCATCAATAAACTCGCAAACATCACCATTTTGTTTTAAAATAATGTTTTCTTTAGGGACTCCAATTTCTTCTGCTACTTTAGCGTTAGCTAATTGATAACGATATTCCCCTTTAACTGGGAAATAATATTTAGGATTCATTAAATTAATCATTAACATCAAATCTTCTCTAGAAGCATGATGTAATAAGTGTTTTTTACTAGATAAATTAATAGCATCAGCCCCAAGCATAGCTACTTCATCCATAATTTCCGCAGTTACTTTTTCAATACCATCATATGTTGGTTCTGTAATAAAGACAGTATCTGTTTCTTTTATTTTAATATACTTATCAAACCCTTTTATAATTCTTTGTAGATTAGCAAAAGGACTTTCTTTAGCGTCTGAAATTAAAACAACAGTATTTTTATCATTTAAATTTGTTAAATCGCCTACTATTCTCTTATCAAAATTAATATAGCCATTTTCTCTTGCATAATTAATAGTTTCTTGTAATCTTTTTCCCATTATTACTACTTTTCTGTGAGTTTTACTTACTTCATTCAATAACTCCTGAATTCTATAAAAATGGGCTGGAAAAACAGTTGCGATTATTCTATCCTCACTTTTTGATAAGACATCTCTAATAAATGATGCCGCTCTATTATTAGGACTAGTATGTCCCTCACGTTCTGCATAAATAGATTCACTAAGTAAACATAAAACTCCTTGTTTACCAACATAAGCTAATTTACCAATATCTGTTTTATATTTTTCAGGTACAGTGGAATCAAAAACAAAGTCCCCCGTATAAACAATCGCCCCATCTTTAGTATATAAAACGTATAATAGTGAATCTGGAATAGAATGGGTAACACTAATTGGAAATACTGATAAACGTCCAAAATTAATCTTAACATGAGGTTTAATTTCAACTAATTTTACCTTTTTCAAATCCTCATCAGACATATCTTTCTTTAAAATGTCCAAAGTTAGTTTAGCACCATAAACACTTAATCCAGGAATAGCCCTAACAATATCAGGAAGAGCCCCAATATGACTTTCATGTCCGTGTGTTAAAAATATACCAACTATATTCTTTTTATTTTTTACTAAATAATCATAATTAGGAATAATATAATCAACGCCTAAATTATGTTCATTATCATATTTTAGGCCAGCATCAAAAACAAAAATCTTCTTATCTACTTCAACTACATATAAATTTTTACCATTTTCATTTAATCCGCCTAAACTAAAAATTCTAATTTTACTCATTTTCTTCATCCTTTCTTAATATTTAAAAACTTACATTCCAAGAAATTATTATAATTAAAATAATATTTATCTTTCAAAATATTACCTTCACATAATCAAATTTTAATCCCGACACAAATAAATTTAAATATAATTTCTTAAAAGTAAATAACGTAGATATTATACCATTACATAACTAATTTGTCTAGGGCATCTTTTGCCGCTATTTGTTCTGCCTCTTTTTTACTTTTGGCTGTTCCTACACCATATGATATATTATCTATTCTAACTTCAAAGGTAAATGTTTTATTATGAGCAGGTCCACTTTCTTTTATTAAAACATATTCAATACTTTGTTTATTAGTTTGTACAGCCTCTTGTAAAGCTGATTTATAATCACTAAAGAAAGTTACATTATCATTGATATATGGTGTAATAATATTTAAGGCTACTCTCCTTGCTGTAGCATATCCCAAATCAATATATATAGCTCCAATTAAAGCTTCAAAAATATCAGCAACTATAGCTTTCTTATATGTACCAGAAGCTTTCATTTCGCCATGCCCAACTTTTATATATTTAGTCAAACCCAAAGCCGTAGAATATTGATATAATGCATTCTCACATACATAACTTGCTCTAACTTTAGTCATTTCCCCTTCTGTTTCTTTAAAATTTGCATACAAATAGTCAGCAACAACTAAATCCACAACAGCATCTCCCAAAAACTCAAGCCTTTCATAATCTTGTCTTGATTTATGTTCATTCGCGTAACTAGAATGTGAAAATGCTCTCTCATAAAGTTTTAAATCTTTTGGATTTATTTTTAATTTGTTAAATAATTCTTCCATAAAATCACCATTTTCATTATATATCATTTTCTATTTTATGAAAAGAATAAATATTTTTATTACAAGTTAAAAATCGATATTGAAAGATACCAATATTTTTAGTAAAATAAGACTAGGAGGTTTTATGAAAAGGGTATTAATTTTTTTTATTAATTGTTATCAAAAAATACCCGGAAGCTTTCATAGTGCTTGCAGGTTCACTCCTACTTGCTCGGAATATGCCAAAATAGCTATTGAAAAATTTGGTGCTATTAAAGGGAGCTTTCTTTCCATAAAAAGAATTCTAAGGTGTAATCCTTTTGGAAAAACGGGATATGACCCCGTACCTCTAAGAAAGGAAAAAAAATGAAAATATCAAATAAGAAAATTTTATTATGTCTTCTCTCAATATTTATATTGTTGTCAGTTACTGGTTGTCGCCAAGATGATATGGAGGATATTGATATTATAGTTACAAATTATCCTAATGAGTATATAGTATCACAGTTATATGGAAAACATTCTAATATTAGTTCCATATATCCTGATGGTGTTGATATAGATAATTATAAAATTACTAATAAAAGAAAAAAAGATATCAGCAAAAAAGCTCTTTTCGTTTACACTGGATTAATTGAAAAGGAAAGAAAAATTGCAGTTGACTTATTAGACATTAATGGAGGTCTTAAAATAATTGATACCTCATACGTCTTAGAAACGCAAAATAGCATCGAAGAACTATGGCTTAATCCTTCTTATCTTCTAATGATGGCTAAAAATGTAGAACTAGGATTAAATGAATATATATCTAGTAGTTATTTAAAAAAAGAAATCAAGGAAAACTATGAGAAATTAAAAGTTAGTCTTTCAGAACTTGATGCCGATTATCGACTAAGTATAGAAAATGCGAAGAAAAAAACGCTTATCGTTAACAATAATAACTTAAAATATCTAGAAAAATTTGGTTTAACAGTTATTGTCTTAGATGATGATGCTATGGACAAAACTTATAATGATGTAAAAACATTAATAGATAGTGGACAAATCAACTATATTTATAAATTTAAGGATGATAAAAATAGTACTAGAATTGAAAGTCTTATAACAGAATATCCTAATCTTAAAATAACAGAACTTCACAAAATAGATAATATTACAGATAAAGAACGTGATGATAAAGAAGATTATATATCACTAATGAACAAAAACTTAGAATTGATAAAGCAAGAACTATATCAATAAATTACAAAAAAAGAATTGAAATTACTCAATTCTTTTTTAGTTAACAGAAATCTTTTCTATAAACTTATGAAACGAAGAATTTGATCTACTTAAAGTAAATACACCTAGATAAGTAAACATTCCCATAACTGCACAGATAATATCTTCCATTGTATCTCTTACACCGGTATCTATGCTATGTTGTAAATTCATTCCTAAGGTATTATCTCCAAAAAACTCAAATATCTCCCAAAAAGCAGCTATTGCCATACAAAATCCTACGATATATGTGTATTTTAGTATTTTATTATCCTTCTCTTTTTTGGCAAGATAATTATATAAAACCATTCCAAGTAGAGCCGTAGAAAAACCAGATACAAAATGCATAACAACATCATAATAAGTCGTTTTATTATAAAGTCCTACAACACACCCTAAAAAGTCCGCAAAAAACATAAATAAATTATAGACAAATAAAGCATTTGGATTTAAGTTCAAAACTTTTAATTTTCTAAGAATAAACGGAATTAAAAGCACAAGAGGTAATGCTAAGCAAGTAAGTATCATATTATTGTTTTCTTCTACCAACGCCCTACTAAAATAAACACCATCTCCACATAACATTATTATAACTAAAAAATAATTACTATACTTTAACTTCATACAAAACCTCTACTACTGAATTATTCTAATTAAACTATATTTTTGATCAACTACACTACTCTTATAATTTTTATCACTTAAATCAATATTAACTATTTTTTCTTTTTTGTCTAATGCCGTAGATGTATCAACTACTTGTAGTGTGTTGTTGTTTATTAACTCCATATCAGACAAAACATTATAACGTGATTTATAAATTTCTTTTACTTTACCATTATCATTTACATAAACATAGTTATCAGTATAATAGTAATATTTTTTATTAGAAATAACTAATTTTTTAACATTACTTACAATCTCTCCATTATTACCATTTACAATATTATATCCATAATATGTATAATTTTTATTATCAGAAGTTGATGCATATAACAAAACATTATCAGTAATTGAAAGATTTATACTACCGTTAACATTATCTAAAACCTTAGTTATTTCCCCATTAGCCTCATTTACTGCATATAAGGAATTATCAGCCTGATAAAATAACTTTTTTACAGCATCACTATGCGTAATACTAGAATACTTATTAGAATTAAATGTACTAACATTAACCTGTTTTCCCTTTTTCTTATAGTTAAAGCCACTTATTCCACAACCTGAATTGTTAAAGTAAATGATTTTATCTGTAACCAAAATATTAGAAGTAAGACCACTAGAGTTATCACTACATAAAACAGGTGTATAAGTATATTCCTCCTCCAATTCATAAACTCCATTACCTTCATTTAAAGAAATAGAATAAATATTATTACTTCCAAATAGGAAATAAAGTTTCTTATCATAATAAGTATAATCTATAAAGTCTCCCAAATTACCAGTTCCCTGCGATAAATTATAAATACGCCTATTATATCCATTCTTCTTTAAAGCAACAATATAATCCCCCTCTTTAGCGAAACTATATGTTCCATCAAGTTCACTATTCAAACTAACAATATTATCATCATCTGTTGTTTTCTTATCTTTTTTAGTATTAATATTTCTTACAAGAATAATTACCAAAAATATTACTACAATTAAAACTAATAATATTCCTCCTATAATTAAAAATGGTTTAAAAGAAAAACTCTTCTTACCTGATTCTTCAGTTTGTAACCCGTTCATATCATTTCTCCTCTACTATAATCTAACATTAGTTTAACACTTTTATATAAAAAGAAAAAGTACTAAATTAATACTAAAATTTTTACCAATTTATACATATTCTAACTAACGGCAAAGAAAAAATGACTATTTAAACTATTAAAATCAACCTATTTAAGCATCTTTTCAGACTAAATTTTTCTAATTGGCTCTTTTACAAGTATAGTTTTTCCTGCTAGAGTGCTCATGAAAGGAGGTTTTATGAAGGACAATAATCATAAGAAATTTTTCTTTCTTCTTAGTGATACACTTTTAAGTACTTATTTAAAAAGGAAGAAAACAAACCATTTTTTAGGAAAACTATCCTAGATGTAACAGGTATTGATATTAATGGTTATACTCTTATTGATAATGAAATTAATAGTGGTAATAATAAAAAAGATTATCGACTTGACATTTTACTAAAAAAAGATGATAGTATCATAAATATTGAAATGAATCAGTTTATTAGTAGAAATTATTACAATCCTACTTCTTTAAAAAATAGAAATTATTTATATTCTCTAGCTTCTTCTACATATACTAGTGGTGATAAATTTAAGATAAAATATATTACCCAAATCAACTTTAATAACTCTTTATGCCCTACTGATAAACACATTACAAATGTTACTTTCAAGTTAGCGAATACTAAACATAATGTTTATTTAGATGATATCAAAATCCATGAAATATACCTAGAAAGTTTTAAACATTCATGTTATACTAACCTTGGAAATAAAGACTATCGTCTTTTAATGTTTACCGCTAAAAGTTTTACTGAAATGAAAGCATTAGCTGGTACCGACAAGGAAGCTTTAAATATCGTGGATGAATTAGAAAAACTAAACAAAGATAAGTATTTTGGTGGACTTTATGATAACGAAGTTATTCAAAAAAAGTTAAATAATTCTTATCATGATGAAAGCTATAATGAAGGTTATAACTTAGGTAAGAAAGAAACCACCAAAGAAATTGCTTTAAATATGTTAAAAATGCAAATAGATATTAAGACTATTTCTGAAGTTACTAATTTGTCATTCGACGAAATAAAGTCAATTATTGAAAACAAAAAAAGTTAGGACACCCTAACTTTTTAATTTTTTATTTCAAAATTATCATCTTTCGGTACATAGCACACAATACTATTATTACTTAAATCAAGATTATTACTAACCTTTAAAAGATTCTCATATTTAAGTTGTCTAATTAAATCTACCTTATTAGTGATAATTTTATTATAATTAATTAAATCCTCATATAAAGAATCTCCAACCGCATCAATATAACAACTAGCCTTTATTTTATTCGCAATCATTACTTTTTTACTTCTAATAAAGTCATCTTCATTGATTATATTTTCTCTATTAAATAATGTTTCTTTAATAAAAGATAATAACTCATTTTGTTTTTTAGATTCACCATAAAAATTTAAAATCAAATAATCATCTGTACTATCAAAATTATAATAAAATTCAGAATATAAGTCTCGCATCTTTGCCTTCTCACTAAAAATAGAAGTGCTGCCAAAAAGTATTTTTAAAAGTATAGCTAAATATAAATCTAAAATATAATCATCCTGAATATTAAAATCCTTTTTCTTCATTTTAAAAGAATAAGTTAATTTACTAACATCAATATTAAATTTAACTACCTCACATTTTTTCGCAACAGCATATGGTTCTTTTTCTTTTTTTATTTTTGGTAACACTTTATATTTATTTTCTCTATTTTCTACTCTTTCTCGAATAACATCTAATGCCGTTTCAACACTAAAATTTCCTACTATTAAAATAAACATATTGTTTGGTTGATAAAAATTGTCATAACAAGAATATAAATCTTCTTTAGTTATACTTTTAACCTCGTCTACTTCTCCACCAATATCATATTTGTGGTGATCTTTTTGAAAAATACATTTTCTTGTAGTATCATCGATGGCGCTATCAACCATGTCCTTATACATGTTTACTTCTTCAATAATAATTCCTTTTTCTTTTTCCACATTTTCATCTGTAAAATACGGACTATTCACAAAATTCAGTAAATAATCTAAATTTTCTCTAAACTTAGTGTTACCAGAGCAAATATATCTAGTACTTTCAAATCCAGTAGAAGCATTTACGTAACATCCACTTTGACTATAAAAACTAAATGGATCAATTCCACTTTCTTGTTCAAACATTTTATGTTCTAAAAAATGAGCAATACCATTAGGAACTTTCACATTTTTACGACTACCATTAGGACAAAATTCAGTAATTAAAGAACCATATTTTGTCGCATAAGTTGCATAATACCGTTTCATATTTTTAAGAGGTACCAAATACACTTCAAATCCATTGGAAAATTTCTCACTATATAAGTCTATATCTAAACCACTCAATGTATCCTTTTTCATTCTTTGACACCTTCTAACATATATATTGTATCTATGAAAACCTTTTTACTAACTTTTATAATATCATCACGACTTACTAGCATCATTTTTTTCTTCTTTGTCTCAATGTCATCTACACCAAGTAAATCCATCATATAATAAGAATCAATAATATCACTTTGACTTTCTTCTATTTCATCTATTGCACTAAGATATATTTGTTTAGCCTTAGCTATATCATCATCAAGGAATTTACCCTTCTTCATTTCATTCATTTCCTGCTCTATAAGTTTAACAACAGAATCAAAGTTATCTCTTGTAATACCCGCTCTTATAAGCATTATATTATCTAACTTATTAACAACTGAAGAAATATAATAAGCCATTGAATGTGCCTCTCTTACTTCTTTAAATAACTTTGAATCAGTTCCGCCACCTAAAATTATATTATAAATAGTTAAGGCATAATTTCTTTCATAATCCGTCAAACCAACTAACCTACATCCAACTGCAAGTTTTGATTGATTAGAATCGTTTTCTTCAAGCTTAATAAGTTTTTTACTACGACTATTCTTTTCTTCTAAACGACAAGGTATCGTAATCTTTTTGAATATTTTAGTTGGAAAATTAGCTCTTATTATATCTTCTATTTCTTTAAAATCTATATTACCAATTACAAAAATATCCATAATATCCCGGTCTATCATATTTTTGTAATAATCATAAAGAATAGTTGGAGTAATCTGTTCTAAATCTTCTAAATAACCAGCTGCTCGATAAGATAAAGGACTACTACTATCCATTTCCTCTAACATTCTGATGAGACTATAATTATCTCCGTTTTCTTTTAGACTACTAAGAGAAATCAACGCATCACTTTTAACAATTTGAAAAACCTTTTCATCAAACATATTAGAAGAAACATTAGGTTTATAAATAATATCACTAAAAAATCTTAATGCCTCCTCTAAATTGCCATCTTCACTATATTTGTCTTCTAAAACATTTAAAGAAAAACATAAATTACTATAATTACCAAATCTAGATATATTATAACCAATATTACATGAATACAAATCTTGACACTTTAAAGCTATATCTCTTCTAGTCTTGTATTTTTCGTTTGTTGCCATTAGCATAGCCGCTAAAAAATTACGAATAGTAATCTCTTTCTTTTTTACTGGAGCATTGAAAAAAACTTTAGTTCTTATTGTTTTAAACTTATCATTTTTAATTAAATGTAGTTTATAACTTCCTAAATCCTTTACTTTATATTCCATCATTTCACCTCTCTTTTTAGTATGAACAATTTTAAAGTATTTTATAAAATAGAATCAAGAGCTAGTGTAATCATTTTTGTAAAAGAATTTTGTCTTTCTTCACTTGTTGCTTCAGCACCAGTTATTAAATTATCTGATACTGTTAGAATACAAGCAGCTTTCTTATTTAATTTTTTAGCATTTAAAAACAAAGCAAAACTTTCCATTTCTACACCTAAACATTTGTGATCATTATATAATCTTGTCGGATTCTCCAATTCACTATAAAAAACATCCGTACAATAAATATTACCAAATAATATTTGATCACCTCTAGCATCAGCGCATTCTAATATTTTATTATTTAATTCTATACTTCCCTCTGAATAAGGAACATTTTCTCCATTCAAAATATCATCATAGGCAGAATTAGAGTATGATTTATCTACTAAAATCAAACTGTACAAATCTAAATTTTTAGTATAAGCTCCACAACTCCCTATCCTAATTATTTTATCTACATCATAAAATTTAAATAATTCATATGAATATATTCCTATACTAGCATTCCCCATTCCAGATGAAAAGACAGTTACTTCCTTTCCTTTATAAGTTCCAGTATAAGCTAAAATATTTCTTACTGAATTTACTAACCTTGGGTTATCTAAATATTTTTCCGCAATCATTTTCGCTCTAAGTGGATCCCCAGGCATTAATACAACTTTCGCTATATCTTCCTTTTTACTTTCTATATGTGGTGTTGGCATAATTTAATTTCCTCCTTTTATACTTCTAATATTAGTATAGCACTACAAAATCATTATAAAAAGAAAAAGAGTTAAACTTTACACTAAGTCTAACTACTTTATAAATTATTAGATACATAATCAACTTGAAAATCTAAATTAACGAAAACATCATTTTGAGGTAAATCTATAGGATTCAAATCATCCCTATACTTTACTTCAACAATTAATGTTTTAACGCCTCCTGCTGCAATTACATCGCCACGTTTAAGTTTTTTATTGTTACTATAAACAACTTCATATTTCAAAAACTTCTTCACAGAATCACTTAACTCGGTCATTACAATATTATCAACTTTAACATCTTCATTAGAAGTATTTACAACATCAATACTAAATTGATAGTAATCTCCTGGAACATCAAGATTAACATCATATGTAAATTTGCATTGACCATCATCAATCTTCAAAGGAATAGTATTATTACTTTTAACATTAGTGCTTAATAATTTAACATTATCAAAGTAAACTCCTAAATCTTCATTTTGACTTTTAGTGGTAGTTAACGCTAATGTATTAGGAACATAACATAATGCTCCACATATTAAAACAGATAGCATAAAAACAATAATTTGATATTTCTTTTTCATAATTACTCAACCGCCTTTTCTTTTATAGTATTCCCCCTATAAATGTTTATTATTATAACATATTAAAAAAAAACAAAGAAAAAGCTGCAAAAAGAAAAGACATAAAAGATTATGTCTTTATAAATTATTGTTGGCTATCAACATTTTCTTCTAATTTTACCAATACTTCCCTTGGCTTAGAACCATTCGAAGGTCCAATAATTCCACGTTCTTCAAGTAAATCTATAATTCTTGCAGCTCTATTATAACCTAATTTAAATTTTCTTTGTAAAAGTGAAGCACTAGCTTTTTGCGTACTAATAACAAATTCAACAATATCATTATATAATGGATCATCATATTCTTCAGTCTGATTCATATCTTCTATTTGAGAAGCACTCTTATCAGAATTAGATACTTCTAAATTCATCATTGAATCATCATATTGAGCCTTTTGTTGAGAAACTGTATAATCTATAATTCGTTTTATTTCATCATCTGTAATAAATGAACCTTGAATACGAAGTGGAGAATTCATTCCTATTGGTAAGAAAAGCATATCTCCTTTCCCTAATAAGTTTTCTGCACCTGTTTGATCCAAAATTGTTCTAGAATCTATTCCAGAACCAACTGAAAACGCTATACGTGATGGAATATTTGCTTTAATCAAACCAGTAATTACTTCAGTTGATGGACGCTGAGTTGCCACTATCAAATGCATTCCGGCAGCACGTGCCTTTTGTGTAATTCTAAGTATTGAATCTTCTACTTCTTTTGCCGCAACCATCATTAAATCAGCTAACTCATCAATAATAATAACGATATATGGCATTTTATCCTTTTTAGCTTCAATATCTGTAATTTTAGCATTTTCTTTATCTATATAATCATTATATCCTTCAATATTCTTAGTCTTAGACTCACTAAATACTTGATATCTTCTTTCCATCTCATCGACCATCTTAGAAAGTGCAATTGATGCTTGTTTAGGATCCGTAACAACTGGTCTTAATAAATGAGGTACTCCATTATAAACAGAAAGTTCTACTACTTTTGGATCGACCATCATAAGTTTAACTTCATCTGGTTTTGCTCTCATTAAAATTGAACAAATTATTCCATTAACACAAACAGACTTACCAGAACCAGTAGTACCGGCTATTAAAAGATGGGGCATCTTATTAATTTCACAAACACCAATATCACCCATAATACTTTTACCAAGTGGAACCATTAATTTCTTATTCATATTACTTTGCATCTGTTTACTACTAATAATTTCATAAAAGCTAACCGGTGTTGGAGTATCATTTGCGAACTCTATTCCAACTGTATTCTTTCCCGGAATAGGCGCTTCAATTCTAACATCCTTTTTAGCAAGTGCTAAAGATATTTCCCTATTGATACTTGTAATTTTATTAACTCTAGTACCGCTTGCTATTTCAAGTTCATACTGAACAACAGTTGGACCAACATGAACTTCCACTACCTTACCATTAATCTTAAAGTCCTTTAAAACCTGTTCCAAAGTAACAATATTTTTTTCAATAATACTATTATCTGTTGCTTTATTTTTCTTCTTAGGTTTATCTAAAATATCAATTGGTGGTAAAACATAATTCCTATTTTGTTCACTATGTGATACATGCTCTACTATATTATCACTATCTTCAACAACACTCATTTCTTTAACTGTATTATTTTCTTTTGCTTCATCCTTATGTGTTAATTCCGCAATAGATGTAATAACCTTTTTATTATCAGGTTGTTCTTCTTCATCTTCCCCATTACTAATAATAACATGTGACATAGTCTCTTCTAAATTTTTATCAGATTTAATTTTATTATTCGCTTTCTCTTCTTTTTTATGAGCTCTTTTTTCTGCCATTTTTTCTTTTGAAGTATTAAGTTTTTCCTTAACAAATTCAAATACAGAAAAACCAGTAAATAATAACACACCTAATCCAATCATGACACAAGAAACAATTTCCATTCCAGTAAACGAGAATAACTTATCAAAAATAATAGAGAATACTCCTCCAACTATTCCACCGCCTACAACAAAAACATCATCTATCTTTCCTGTATTCATAATGCCATTAAAAGACGCAATTAATTGATTCATAGTCTCTTTAAAAATAAGCATCAAATTACCATCATTTTGTGAAACAAATTCTTTATGCATTAAGACTAAAAAACCAATCACAGCTATATAAATACCAATTAATTTAGTTGTAAACAAATCTGGCTTTTCACGATTTACTATCATGTACAATCCAACAACTAAAAAAACAAGTAATAATACCATATAGATAGATCCTACTAAAAAAAGAGAAAAAGATGCTATCGCACGTCCTACTATACCATATTTACCTATTCCAAGTATGGAACACAAAATTAAAGCAATACCAATTAATTCTTCTTTATGATCAAAAGTTTCTTTTTTTTCTTTCTTCTTTTTTTTCTTTGCCATACTAACACTCCCTAGAATAAATTATATCATTATAATTTTTTATTTCCAATTATACCATAGCTATTTTACCGAAATTTTACATAACTTAACTTATCTATCATCTAAAGAAATTATAACATTAAGAGTTAAAGTTGTAAATTAAAAGAAAAAGAGCATTCCTGCTCTTAATTTAAAAATTCCTATTTTGTAAGAATGGTGGTAATTCAAATCCATCATCACTTGTGCTATCATCTGTAGAAGTATAACTTGTATCTCCGCTTCTACGACGAGGAGCTTCTTTTTCTACATCACTTGGTGTAGGAATCTTAACGCTTTCTTTTTCTTTAGCCAATTGACGAGCTCTCTTATCAAATCCTGTCGCAATAACAGTAACAATTACCTCATCAGTCAAGTTTTCATTGATAACAGCACCAAATATTGTATTAATATCATTACCTGATGCAGCTCTAACAACCTCAGCAGCTTGTTCTGCTTCAAATAAAGTAAGGTTAACTCCACCAGTAATATTGATTATAGCATCAGTTGCTCCATCTATACTTGTTTCTAGAAGTGGAGAAGAAACTGCATCCTTTGCTGCTTCAATAGCTCTATCTTCGCCCATTCCAATACCAATTCCAATAATAGCATTACCAGAATCTTTCATAACTGATTTAATATCAGCAAAATCCAAGTTAACAAGTCCAACAACTGCAATCAAATCAGAAATAGATTGTACACCTCTATGAAGGACATTATCAACTTCCTTAAATGCTTGAAGCATTGGAGTAGTTTTATCAATAATTTCTCTTAATCTATCATTTGGAATTACAATTAATGTATCAACGTGTTTCTTTAATTCCTCTAATCCCTTAAGAGCATTTTCCATTCTTTTTTTACCTTCAAAAGAGAAAGGTTTAGTAACAATGGCAACAGTTAAAGCACCTAATGCTTGAGCTATTTCAGCAACTACAGGAGCCGCACCAGTACCGGTTCCACCACCCATACCACAAGTAATAAAAACCATATCGGCTCCAGATAATGAATCTTCTAATTCTTTTTTAGACTCAAGAGCAGCCTCTTTTCCTATTTCTGGTTTTGCTCCAGCACCAAGTCCATCTGTAAGATTAGCCCCTATTTGAATCTTTACATCTGCCTTAGAATTTTTTAATACCTGTAAATCAGTATTAGCAACAATGAACTCAACGCCTTTAACTCCAGACTCAACCATTCTATTAACGGCATTTCCTCCACCGCCACCTAATCCTATAACTTTAATTTTTGCTAACTGATCCATCTCTAGTTCGCCTATCATACCTTATCCTCCTTATTTTGTAAAAAGCTACCAAGCATCCTATTTAATACAGAATCATTCCTACTTTTTACTGTAATTATTTTTTTTAGATCTTCTAACTCGAACATATTACACTCTGTATCTCGAAGAGTAAGTTTATTATCAAAATACTTTAATAGTCCAAATACACTAGTATAGCTATTATTTCTAATACCTATCTTATTATTATTATAAACATAAGCTAAATTACCAAAAACACTATCTAAAACATAACTAAATCCTGCAATTTCGCTTAGTCCACCTACTACGATTATATAACTTATTTTTCTATTTGTTAAGTTTTTTATTTCTTTTTTAGAAACTTTTAATATTTCTTCTATTCTAGCCTCTACTACTTTTGAAACATCAAGTTGTGTAACATTATACTTTGTACCACCTGTTGTTTTAAGTTCAATCTTATCGTTTGCATCAGCATATCTACTTGCGGCAATGACAAAATTTTCTTTTAAATCTCTAGCATCTTCCATACTAATATTATAAATATATGATAAATCATGATCAACATAATAACTACCAACATTTATAACACTATTTTTAATCATAATACCTTTATTGTATACAGAAACATTCGTAGTATCTTCACCTATATTTATGATAGCCCCAACTTGATTATCTAAGCTATCATTTCTAACCGCAAAGTAATCTCCTGTCGTACCAAACGCTATATCAACTACCTCTAGTCCACATAAATCTAACACGGCTAAAAACTTATAGAGTTGCTCTTTGGGAGTCTCAGTAATTACTAATTTTGTTTCTAGTACTTTACCACATCTTCCCTTAGGATCTTTAACATTAAGATTTCCATCTATCTTGAAAGTTATTGGCATGGCTGTAACTAATTCATAATCTTGATTAACTTGTCCCATAATGGCATCTCTAAAAACTTCACTAATATCTTCACCAGTAATACAATTTGGATCAATAACATCTCTCTTACCACTTACAATATTAAAAATACAATTCTTAGTAGAAACACAAGCAACAATCTTTTTCAACTTAATATCAAGTTTTTCTTCTATTTCATCAACAGCCATTTTAACAGAATTACTAAGTTCCCTAACATCAACTACTTCACTTCTTTTAATTCCTCTAGATTTAACCTTACTTGAAGCTAAAAGATGAAACTCACCCTTAATTTTTTCTAACACGATGATTTTAACACTATCAGTACCTATATCAATACCTGCATAAATCTTCTTCAAAGCTCCATCTCTTCCTTTCCATCCTACTCTACATATAAATTATACTATAAAGAATTTAAAAATAAAAGAATAAGTTTAATATAAAACAAAAGATTATCCTTTTAGATAACCATTAGTTAATTTTGGGTTCTAGATTAACAAGTTTTAACATACATTCCACAACTTAGGTATTTTCTTTGTATTTTTTTATTTGTTATTTTATAGTTTTTAAATTTTATTGGTAAACCACTTGCTGTAGAAAAGTCATATCCCGCTTGTACCTGATAATGAATATGTGGTCCCATAGTATTACCTGAGTTTCCTACTAAACCAATAACATCTCCGGCACGTAAAAAGTCACCAATTATACATTTAAAACTATTCAAAAGAACATGACAAATTAAACTATACTCATTATGTTCATGTTTTATTAAAATGTAATTACCTCTCACATCTTTACAATCGCAGATAGCCTTCCTACCATCAACAATTCTAGTGTCATCATATTCATTAACTAAATCAACAACTACACCATCACAGGGACAAACAATTTCTTGTTTATAACTATAAAAGTTATTACACTCATGATAATCTCCAAAATAAGGTTTATCCTCTTTTCTTATTTCAAAGTCATAAGCATAGCGTTGCGAAATTATATCCCAAGAATGAGAAGTTTTTTTCGTAACCCCTCCAAATTCTATATACCACTCTCCCTTAAAAGGAAGAATATATTTATTCTTAGACATTATACATCACCCTATTAAATATTATGATTACATCCTACTCTAAAAACATTTTTCTAGTAATAAAATTAAATACCATTACTATCATAGTCGCAATTACTTTAGCTAACATATAATAGATATTTAATTTATCAACACATAAAAACATAATTAAATCATTCAAAAGAAGCCCCAAAGCGCTAAAAATCATAAACATTACAAATTGTTTTTTAGCATCTTTTTCCTTATTAACATCAAAAACCCATTTGACACTAGCAATATAATTATAAATTACCGAAATCAAAAACGATAAAGTATTAGAAACTATTGTATTTAATTTAAAGAATTCTTTAAATATATAAAGAAATAAGAAATCAATAACAGTTGCTACTACTCCAACAATTGCAAATTTAAATATTTGTACAAATAAATTCTCCGTTTTCTCACTTACTTTAATATGCAACAATTTCAAGGCTTTTTTTACAAACTCCTTTGACATATCTCTTTGCTTCACTTCATTACTTTTACTAGACTTCATTTTATCACCTCTAAAGCTCACTTCTTGACATATAAATATCAAAATCCAAAATACTATCTACTTTTTTATAATGTTGTAAAAAATATTCAAGAGTATAAACATCTAATTGACTTCCAGAATATTTATCATATTCATTATATAATTTTGGATTAAAAACGTAAATAGTATTTTTATCTAATTGCCTCATTTCCTTAATTGGATTAATACTACCTAAATGACCAAAATTACCATTATTTAATAAATCTAAATATTTATAACTTCTATAGTCATTAGTTAGTTTATAATACATCGAATTAGTATCAAAAATAACAATATTAGAAGTATTATATTTTTTTAAATATGACGCTAATTGATTATTCTTTCGCATAACTTCTTTTGGATGATAAAAGTAATTTAAATATTTAATATTATTGGGATAGATAGCTTCTTCTTTAAAATTTGTTATAACTATATTTCCAAGTAAAATAAATTGAAAAACAAGAATAATCATTTGAATAGATACTTTACTAAATATCTTAAAGCGTCGTTCTTCAAATAATAATACAAAAGCATAAAAGGAAAGTAAAAAATGAGCACAATCATAAAGTGGAAGTGCAATGAACATATAAGCTAATAATAAAAAGCGTTCCAAACTTTTATTTTTTATAACATAAACAATTGAAACACCAAATATTATCAAAGTCAAATAAAAATAAATTCCTCGATGATAATTATTTTCTTTTTCAAAGTTTACTAATCCCAAAAAGCATTGATCAAAAAAATCATATAACGAATTTGTTAAAATAAAGTAAGCAAAAAATATTAAAAACACTATAAATATTCCTACTAACTTTTTTAAAAATATTTTCTTTCTAAATGAGTAAATAAGATCAACAAGAATAAATACAATACCAATATTTTGTTTTGTAAAAAAACTTAAACCCAGTACTATTCCAATAATTAAAGGATTAACGTCCTTCCTTTCACACAAAATAAGTATAAGCAACAAAAGAAGCAATAAAAAGTTATAATTACATGATGACATAAAGATTGGTAAAATATTAGGTGAAATAAACATTAAAGCCACAACTACAAGACCCTTTTTACCATATAACACATCTAATAAATAGCAAATTAAAGTTAAAATCAAAGAATAAAATATTATATAAATATGAATTCCTTTTCCAAATATAAATAAAAAAAGAGCAAACAGCATCTGCGTAAATGGTGTTGTAACCATATTAAAATCACGATAAGCCACTAATCCATTAGCCAGTTTAAGACTAAAACCATAACTCCAGAAATAGTCATACGTTGTTTTTCCAGATAATAATTGCCATAAAATAATTAATATAAATATTGTTAAATAAAATAATATTTTTTTTACATTTTTCATAATCTTTATTCCATGATCTTAAAGTGATTACCACTATCTAAATATAAAATACCACGTCTTCCTTCTAACTGTCCTAACACTTCATTATAATAATTTATCATTTCAAATTTAGTCAATGTAAGATAAACACTATTTCCATCATCCATTAATAATAAAAATCTATCTTTATCAAACTCATTAGGTTGATAACTAATTTCTGATATTTTTCCCAAAATACTCTTATCAACACTTTTCATATTTTCGATAAGACTACTATATTTTTTATCAGGAGTATAATTAACTAGTCTTGGCACTCTAAATTCTAAATCACTCATAATTTCTTTTTTATTATCTAACACATACTTATTAAGTGTATCATTTTTAAATAAAACATCATATTCCTTAATAGTTATTTCAAAAGTATGATAGAATTTTCTCCTTACTTTAACACTTTTAATATATTCATTTTTTGCTAATTTTTTTTGAATTTTAGAAGGCATAGTTAGAATAAAACTGGGATAATTTTTAAGATCAGTTTCTTGAAGTACTTCTTCATCACTTATATAATTATTTCCCCTTATAATTATATTCTGCGTATTAGTCGTAACATATAAATAAACGAAAAAAGATATTATTGCTATTACAAATAACAATAATAATAGTCTAAATACTCTTAGTTTTTTTCTTTTGACTATTTTTTTCGTCATACCTTATTCTACTCCCAATTTACAAATTCTTGTTCTACTTTTAAATCAATATTCTTATTATCCTTAACTGATTTTTTTACATACATAATTAATTCTTTTATATCATCAGCACTAGCTCCACCAGTATTAATAATAAAATTAGCATGTTTTAAACTTACTTGAGCACCACCTTTAGTTAATCCTTTTAAACCTAATTCTTCTATAATCTTGCCAGAAGGCATGTCAACAGACGGATTTCTAAAAACACTACCTGCACTTGGATATTCCAAAGGTTGTGACTCAAGTCTTCTTTTTTTCCTATCTTTCATGACTTTTTCAATAGCGTTCTTTTCTCCTTTTGAAAGGGAAATAATTGCTTCCAAACAAATATAATTAGGATGAGTTTGTAAAAAAGAGCTACGATAATGAAAATCCATTTCTTTATTAGTTAAATTAATAATTTCTAACTCATCAGTTAAAACCTTAACTCCCTTTACCACATATCCCATATCACTCTTATAAGCACCGGCATTCATGAATATAGCGCCACCTACAGTAGCAGGAATACCTGCAGCAAATTCAAGCCCAGTAAGAGAATTCTTCATTGCTACTAAACTAAGTTTCATTAAAGAATACCCTGCCCCCACTATCATTTTATTACCAACTATCTCTAATTTATCAAGATTATTAAGTTTTATAATAACTCCATCAAATCTCTTATCACTAAACAAAAGATTAGATCCATTACCAATAACTTTATACTTAACATTATACTTCTTTATTAATTTTATAAGTTGAACCAACTTTGAAATATCCTTAGGATAAATAACACATTTAGCAAGCCCGCCAACTTTATAAGTCGTGTATTTAGATAAAAATACATCTTCTTCAATCTTACCAATGTTTTGATCCTTAACTTCCTTTAAAAAAACATCCATTTTATCTGCCCTCTACTACTTTTTTGATTTCATTATATACCCTAGTTGCACTATCACAAACTCCTAATTTTTTGGTACATTGAACCATCTTTTTATATTTTTCATCATCATTTAAGACTTCATCAATTAATGGTATTAACCTTTCCTTAGAAAAATCTTTTTCTTCTAAAATAAGACTTGCTCCAGCCTGCTCTAATTCTTGTGCATTTTTAAATTGGTGATTATTTGTCACATAAGGAGAAGGTACCAATATAGATGGTAAACCTATAGCCGTAACCTCAGCAATAGTAGAAGCTCCTGCTCGTGAAACAATCAAATCCGTCTTCTTTAACACATTAATAAAATTTTTAAGGAATGGAACAACCTTTACATTACTCGGAACATCAATATTTTTATAATCCGCAAAATAACGTTCTCCTGTTACAAGCAAAACTTCATACTTTTTATCCTTAAATGCTGGTACTATTTCTAACTCTTTTTGATTTATAGTTGCACTTCCTAAAGACCCCATAACTATAACGACTAACTTTTTAGATGGTGTTAACCCTAGTTCACATTTATTAACAGGACTGATAGTAGCAATTTCTTCACTTCTAGGATTCCCTGTATAAACTGTCTTTGCTTTATTAAAATAATCTATCGTTTTAGGAAGAGAGACCAATATCTTATCAACATATTTTTCCAAATGTTTATTAGAAACTCCTGGTATTGAGTTTTGCTCATGGATCACAGTCTTATAACCCGCCTGATGAGCAGCAATAATAACAGGTGCCGTAATATAGCCGCCTACACCTAAAACAACATCAGGCTTAAATTTTGTTATTTCTTCTTTGGCCTTCTTAATAGCTTTTCTATACATCAACAAAACTTTAACATTATCCAATATTTTTTTTCTATTAATACCCTTCATTTCTATTCCTACATAAGGAATACCAAGTTCAGGAATTATATCTTTTTCCATTCTATCTGTAGTACCAATATACAAAAAACTACTATTAGGTTCTATGTCTTTAATCTTATTGATTATAGCAAGTGCTGGATAAATATGACCACCAGTTCCTCCCGCAGAAATAACTACCTTCATATCCTACCTCCTATATAATTTTTTATAAAAAAAGAACTAAAAGTAAAACACTCTACTCACTAACATTATACTCGTAAAGTTCAAAAATGTAAACAAAACTAATCTATTCATTCATAAAATTATCTTTATTATTTATAAGTTTCTTTAAAATAATAACAACATAAATACAAACTGCTGGAGTTGTTATAATATGACCCGAATGTAGAGACAAAATAAGTACCAAAATAAGACTTAAATATTCCATCAATTGTTTAAAATCAATTTTCTTAACTAAATTTTTAAAGACTAAATAAAGAGAATATATATATACACTAAAATAAACAATAAAACCCAAAATACCATGATTATAGAAAACATCATAATAATCCATTTCTATAGCCTTATACTCCTTACCATTTTTATTGACATAACCGATTCCAAAAAGCTTATTTTTTAAAGAAGCTTTATCATACCTATTAGATGTGTTTTTTAAGAAAGTAATACGTTGACTAAATATAAAATGATCAAAAACATAGTCATTTTCGAAAATATCATCTACACTATCTAACTTTAAATACTTTACATGAATCATTATATTTTTATAAAAATTGGTTTTAGGAACAACTAAAAATGAAATAACTGTAACAGAGGTAAGAATAATAAGTAGACCTGCAAAAATTTTATAATTTTTCTTTTTCAAACTTCTTATCATGAAATATATAAAACTCACTAAAAAAGTTATTAGCAAAGAAAGTACTGGTGTTTTTGTTCCAATTTCTCCAATTACAAAGATAAAAATTAAAGATAAAACTACCTTAATAACTATATTTTTCTTATTCATAAACTGAGCAACTGTAATAGGAAGAAGAATACTTATAATACCACTAATCTCATTAGTAGAATTAAACCAACCCAAACTTCCCTTTTTTGCAATATCATAACTATTAAAACCAGTATTAGTAACAACAGCTATAAAAATTAAAATAATATAGATAAACATTGTCATAACCAAAATCTTATTATCGATCTTAATATCTTTAATATTTAAGAAAAGTATTAACATTAAAGGAAAATAAAATGTTCTTAATAGTCCATGTAAATTAGACATGAAATAATTACTATCCAACGACAAAAAATATCCTAAACTATAAAACAACAAAATAAAAAAGTAGACAAGTAAATATTTTCTTTTCCCTTTTATAAAAAAAACAACATAACTCATAAAGACTAAAAAAAACATTCTTACAATCATCCCTAAATTTAATCCCACATGAAAAACATTTAAAGATAATGATACAACTAAATCTAATATTGGTTGTATGATAATAAAAATAGTTATTATTAAATTCAAATTTTTATTTATAAACCCATTTACTTTCTGCATAATTCCTCCAAAAAAAATACCTTTAACATATATTATCATAACATATATCAAAGATATTTAATAACTATTTTTTATCTACTGCATTAACTATTTTTTTCTTATAATTAATTTGTTGTGCCAATTCTTTATTTGCTTCTTCAAGAAACTTTATTGCTTTTTCTAACTCACTTATACTTATACTATTTAATACTCTATCTACCTTATTATTCTTCATCCTAATCACCAGCAACTATTTCTTTTTAAGATTATGATATTTTTTCAATCCTTCATCTTCATTAACATAGGTAGACATCTCTTCTAATAATACTGCAATCATTTTTTGATTTAATTGTGCATTTACTTCATTTAATTTATCATTCTCTTTTTTTAAATTCATATATCTTTCTAATAAACTCTTCTTATAATTAATTGCTTCATTTAAATCATGGTTTTTAATTTCAATGTTATTAATTTGAGATTGAAATAACTCTTCACCATTACCTACTTTTATTATTTGTTTTCTATTCTTTATACTTTCATTCTTAAGTAAAATACCATAACTATGTATTCTATTTATAACTTTTTCCAATGAAGAAGCACCTAAATTTCTAATACGTTGCAATTGATAAAAATTCATTTGTGAAAGATCATATAAATTTTTTACTTCCGCTCTTTCTAGAGCATGAACTATTCTCGCATTAAATCCCATATCATATATAGTAACGTTATCAATATATATAACTTCTCTATTATTAGCTTTTTCATCTAATTCTGCTTGTAAAGCCATAAATTCGCTAGGTTCATATTCATAAAAAAACTTATAACCTGCAGCATGAACTTTATCTATTACTTCTTTTGATAAAGTCTTACTAAATCCTAATAAAGATCTGTCTAAAGCTAAAACATCCTTCACAAAAAACACTTTTTTATTTAATAGCCCAGCATTCACACTTGGTGAAAAATTAAGCACTTTTATTTCATCTTCTAAATCCAACATATAAATCCCCCTCATTTAATGCCTATGATTATATCACATTTTAATCTTTTTTGCAACATTTATCTATCTTTCTATTTTTTTAAAATTCTTTGTTGTAATATTTTAGCATCATCTTTTGTATAACCAAGTAACTGATTTTTTAAAAGTAAATTTCTTAATTGGATAAACTTATCTTTATTAATTATTTTTGCTAATCTTTCTCTATCTGTTAGTATAGCCTTTAATTGTTTTAATTGATCAAGTTGTAATTCTACTGGAAAATTACTTAGTTGTAATAATGGTTCAATAAAATAATTTTCCGTAACTACATAATTATTTGATCTTACACTTTCATCAAATAAATTAGGTGTAAGATTCATAATAGGATACTCCTCTTCTTTATCACTAATTAAATCAATTGCTCTTCTATCTTTATTAACTAAAAAGATAATTCCTCTTACATATCTTAGTTCATTAGTCTTATAAACTCTATAATTTAAACCATCTACAGCTTTTCCATCATACATTATATTACTAGCCTCAAATGTAGCATTTTTTGTTAAAATACCAACCCTAATCTTACTCATTAATATCTTTTTATCTCTAAACATCTTCTACTCCTTAAAAATGACTGTTATGACACTTATTATAACTAGCAAATATAATTTTGCCAACATCATTTTTTATTTTTTTACACATAAAAAATCATAAATTAAATTATGATTTCTTAATAATTTATTTATTTAAGCTTTTACTAACAGCAACAGCTATTGAAACGGTTGCACCTACCATTGGGTTATTACCCATACCAATAAATCCCATCATTTCTACATGAGCAGGAACACTACTTGAACCAGCAAATTGAGCATCAGAATGCATTCTACCCATTGTATCTGTCATACCATAACTAGCAGGTCCTGCAGCCATATTATCAGGATGTAATGTACGACCAGTTCCACCACCTGATGCAACAGAAAAATATGGTTTATTCAATTCAATTCTTTCTTTTTTATAAGTTCCAGCAACAGGATGTTGGAATCTTGTCGGATTAGTGGAATTACCCGTAATTGAAACATCAACGTTTTCATGATGCATAATCGCAACACCTTCTCTAACATCATCAGCTCCATAGCATCTTACTTTAGATCTAGCTCCATCAGAATAAGGAATTTCTTCAACAATTTTTAATTCACCAGTGTAATAATCAAATTTAGTTTGAACATAAGTAAATCCATTAATTCTAGAAATAATTTTAGCCGCATCCTTACCAAGACCATTTAAAATTACTCTAAGTGGTTTTTTTCTTACTTTGTTAGCATTATTAGCTATACCGATAGCACCTTCAGCAGCAGCAAAAGACTCGTGTCCTGCCAAGAAAGCAAAACAATCAGTATCTTCAGACAAAAGCATAGATGCTAAATTACCATGACCAAGTCCAACTTTTCTATCACTTGCAACACTACCAGGAATACAAAAGGCTTGTAATCCTTCCCCGATAGATTTTGCTGCATCACGCGCTTCCATATCCTTCTTCTTTAAGGCTATACTAGCTCCCAAAATATATGCCCAGCAAGCATCCTCAAAGCATATTCTCTGTACATCTTTTACCATGTTATAAACATCAATACCTGCATCATCACAAATCTGTTTTGCCTCTTCTAATGAAGAAATATCATACTTTTTTAAAACTTTATTAATTCCATCTATTCTTTGTTCATAATTTTCAAACATAATACTCTCCTATTCCTCACGTGGATCTATCTTTTTAACGGCTTCATCAAATCTACCATAAGTTCCACAAGATTTTTCTATAGCTTCCATTGGATCCATACCCTTTTTAATATTTTCCATCATTTTACCAGTATTACAATATTTATAACCAATAATATTATCATCTTTATCAAGACCCATTTCTAAAATGTATCCTTCAGTTAAATTTAAATATCTTGGTCCTTTTTTCTTAGTAGAATAGATTGTTCCAACTTGACTACACTTTCCTTTTCCTAAATCTTCCATACCAGCTCCAATAGAAAGACCACCATCAGAAAAAGCAGATTGGCTTCTTCCATAGACTATTTGTAAAAACAACTCTCTCATAGCTGTATTAATAGCGTCACATACCAAATCAGTATTAAGTGCTTCAAGAATTGTTTTTCCAATTAATATTTCTCCAGCCATCGCAGCACTATGGGTCATTCCTGAACAACCAACAGTTTCCACTAAAGCTTCTTCAATTATTCCATTTTTTATATTTAATGTTAACTTACACGCTCCCTGTTGAGGTGCACACCATCCAATACCATGAGTAAGACCAGAAATATCTCTTATTTCTTTTGCTTGAATCCATTTTCCCTCTTCAGGTATAGGTGCTGGACCATGATCAGTACCCTTGTTAACATAACACATGTTTTCTACTTCTTTTGTGTATTCCATTTTAATCCCTCACAATCAATTATAACTTTGATTATCCTTTCTTCATTTTCATAAATTAATAAGTACATCAGGAGATAACTACAATTAATTTTTATTTTTAACTTCTAACCTACTTCGACAATACTTACAAGTGCCAACATTTGTAGTTAATATATTATCTGCACCACAATGTGGACAATACACAACTGTCATATTTTTAGCAGCCTCTATCTTTTCTTTCATTATCAAATCATTTTTAGAAGAAATCTCTCTATTAACTTTTTCTTCTTTCTGAATGTATGATTTCAAATAAGTCTGAGCCCTATCAAAAATTCCTCTAAAAATAGAAATTAAAAATAGAAATATAATTCCTACTATAAATAAGTTTTTACTATAATTTATAAGATTAACACTATAAAAACTATCAGTAAATATACTAGTAATTTTTGAAGGTATATTAAAATTAGTCATTTTAGCTAATTCCAATAAACATCCTGGTATAAGTATCAAAGATCCTACTAACATTAAAATAATTGGTACTAAAATTTTTTTCTTTTCACTATATAAAAAGTATCTTAATAAAATAAGACAAACACCAACAAACGGTATAAAATATAAAAATACCAAGATTATAGGAATGCTACATAGCAATCTTATAAATGGATTATATTTCATAATTACCTCCTATAGATTTTATTATAACACTTCATTATCCGACTGTAACATTTAATTTATATTTTTATACATTTTTAATTATCATAAACAAAGGATAACACCAAACAACAAAAACTTATCAAACAAAAACTATTAGTTACTCACTAATAGTTTTTTGTGGTTTTAAAATTATTTTAATTGCATCATCTGTACCGCTTGTAAGTCTCTCAAAAGAGTGTTGAGCTTCACTTAATGGAACTTTATCATCTATATATTTTACTACATTAATTATTTTTTGTGAAATTAAATCTATACACGTATCAAATTCCTTTTCTGTATAAGCAATAGCTCCTTGCATTTTTACTTCACCCATAACTGACATAACGCTAGGAATACTAATAGGTTCCATAGATACACCAACAAGAACTATTGTACCTCCTGGTTTTACAGCCATAATAGCCTCACTAACCGCAGCACTAGAACCACAACATTCAATTACAACATCAAAGCCGCCATTTTTTTGTACTAATGAAGGAATAACTTTAGGGTCTTTTGCATCATAAAATTTATCTACTTTACCAAATTTTAAAGATTTTTTACCTCTCTTTTCATTTGTTTCAAGTAAAGCAACGTTACTCGCACCATTTAATTTTGCAAATTCACTAGCCATAAGTCCAATGATTCCGCCACCTATTATTAAGACACTATTACCTACTTTGATATCCGCTAAATTAATAGCGTGTAAGCTAACTGCTGAGGGCTCAACCATTGCTGCTTCATCATCACTAATACTATCAGGAATTTTACGTACCATATCACCACGACACTTAATATATTCACTATATGCTCCAGGTCTTGTTAAAGAAAGCCCTAAAGCATCAGTCCATGTTGAACGACAGTATTGTGGATTACCACTCTTACAAGCATCACATTTAAGACAAGGAGAAATAGGTAATCCTGTAACCCTTTGTCCTATCTTTAAGTCATTTCTATCTCCTGGATCTAAAACTTCACCAGCAAATTCATGTCCCATTACTAATCCCTTAGGCTCACCACTAACAAAATAATGAATATCAGAACCACAAATACCACACGAATTAACTTTAATGATTACATCACTTCTACTTCTCTCTGGCATTTCCATTTCTTCTACTTTTAACTTCTTTGCACCAGCTATTTTCACACACTGCATATAAATACCTCCTATTATTACTATAATTGTACACAAAAAAAGATAAACTTTCAATGTTTACCAATATATTTATTTTTTACCCTTTCTAAAGTCTTATTACGAGGGGGATTAGAATTACTCTGTTTATTACTTTGCTTTGTATTTTCACTCTTAGTTTTAGTAGAAACATATAAAGTTGTATCTCCTATCACGCTAATTTTATTATTTGAAACAATTAATTGTTCCACATCAACTAAAGAAGCCATATGTCCAGAGAAAGTTATTTGAAACTTTAGAAAACTGGGAATGGTATTACTAGCATTTTCGAGAACAATATCACTTAATGAGGGAACATAAATATTTAAATTACCCGTATTTGAAACACTAAATTTATGCAAATGACCATTAAGTGTTAAAAAGGAAGAATCATTTTCTAAATTACTGTTATTAGATTGTTGCGATTTAATTCTATGTTTAATAAGTATACTTTCACCCTTAACATCTATTTTTCCAGAAGCATATCCCAAAGGAACAATATCATGCCTATTATAATATAGAATTTTGGCTAAATCCAATCCTGATGAGAAAAGAGAATCAGCATCATGATTACCTAAAGTGACAAAATTTAAAATATTTTTATCAAATGGATAATTTTTAAGAAGATATCTTGCCTGTTCCTCATAACTACAAATATTATTAGGACATCCAAACATACCATTAATCAAATCACCTGCATTAATTATTATATGAATATCATTTTTTATACAATAATCATACATTAAGTTAAGACAATCAAGTCTTTCTAAACAAGAACCTAAATGTAAATCAGACACTACTAAAGCCTGAAAAATATTATTCTCATTATCCATAATTATTCTATTAGTCAAATCATCATCATTAAAAGACTTGTTTAAGATATATTTTATATCTCCATTATAATAATACTGTCTAGAAAATGAATATCCATTAACAGATAAATTCTTAATTCTTTGGAATATTTTTTTATTACTTATATTCATATCTAAAGAAATTTGATTTACAGTTTTTTCTTCCTTAATATTCTTTAATAATCTTTCATTTTCACTTGTCATATACTTCTCCCAAACCAAAAATTATTATAACATAATACTAAATTTCCAAAATTTCTGATAATTTTTTTACTATTTCTTCTACTATCTTATCCTTATTTTCATGTCTTGTCTTCAATAATGCTCTATAGGTAAAATTATAATATTTATCGGTATCTTTATCATAAATACTAATATAAACTAAGTTATCATCACCAAATTTATTATTCTTATCAACTCTATTTAGCTTACCTGTTACACCAACTCCATAATTGGAATCAGTAAATAAAGAAATATTTTTACTCATCTCCTGAGCTGTCTCCATACTATAAACACTATACTTATCTATTACCTCTTTAGAAACACCCATCTTTTCCTTAAAAAAATTACTATATGTAACAGCTCCAAAATTAAATGCTTCACTTGCCCCATCAACATTTGTAATACTATTACTAACAGCGCCACCTGTACAAGATTCCATTGTACTAATCGTTTTATTTAAACTAATTAATTTATTAACTATTTCTTTCATAATTTTCCTCCACCAATATTATTTATCTGATACTAATTTTTATTCATTTTATCATATTGCTTATATAAATACTGCACACCATTCTCTAATTTAAAATAATGAATTATATAAAATATAACAAATATCATTAATATAAAACCTATTATTAAAAATCCTATAAAAACATTCCCTAAAGCAAAAAATATTAGCATCATAAGTACATAAAATAAAGTAACTACTAAATGAATAAATCTCTCATGTTGAAAAAAACTTATCTTTATTAGGTGTTCATTAATACACTTATCGTCTATCTTACCATCTCTTATTTTTCTATCTATATTTTCTATGTAATCATATAAGTATTTTCTCATGATATCACCATCATAATTATACATCATAAATAACATAAAAAAATAGTATTTCTACTATTTTATAATGAAAAAATATAACAACACAATTATTCCTAATACTATTCTATAATATCCAAATACTTTGAAATCATGTTTTCTAATATAATTCATCAAGAACTTAATTACTAAAATACTAACTATAAAAGCAACAAGGCACCCAATTCCAAGAAGTGCTAACTCTCCAGCTTGAAAAGCTACGCCTACTTTCATAATATATTTTAAAAGTTTCAATAAAGATGCTCCAAACATAACAGGAATAGCTAAGAAAAATGTAAATTGTGCCGCAACACTTCTCTTTAACCCAAGAATTAAACCTCCAATTATAGTAGCACCACTTCTACTAGTACCAGGTATTAAAGATAACAATTGAAATACCCCTACGCCTAAAGCTTGTTTATAAGTAATATCATTTAAATTTTCAGTTTTTCCTTTTCCCATATTTTTAGATTCAACTACTATAAATATAATACCATAGATTATTAACATTAAAGAAACTACAATACTATTATATAAATGAGCATCTAACCAATCGTCTAATAATATTCCAATAATAGCGGCAGGAACACATGCTACTAATATTTTGCCCCATAAATTAAATGTTTCTTTTGTCTCTTTTTTTGTTTTGCCAAAACCAAATGGCCATATAGTTTTAAAATACATAACAACAACAGCCATAATAGCACCTAACTGAATAACTACTTCAAACAAACTATAAAAATCCTTACTAACATTCAAATTAATAAATTCATTTAAAAGTATCATATGTCCAGTAGAAGAAATAGGTAACCATTCTGTTATTCCTTCAACTATACCGAATAAAATTGCTTTAATAATTTCCATATTATCATCTCCTAGAATTCCTCTAAATTTTACTTCAGTAACAATAAAATTATACCAAAAAAAAAGTGTTTTTCCACTCTTTTTAACTATTTATTTATACTTTACACTTTTTTCTTAGTCATAACAATATTTTTTCTCTTCATTTCATATATATCAGTTTTTTCATCTAAAATACTATTAGATTGAAGTGACAAATCATTATTAACAAAATCACTTGTCATTGACATGTTAATTTGTTTTTTTACGTCAGTAAGTAAATTAATATTACACTGAACAAAATCAGCTAAATATATATCATATTTCTGAATAAAATCAATAATGAAATGATTAATACCATACTCTAAAAAATCATCTTTTCTTCGAAATTTAGAGTGTACATTCTTCACTATATCATTAATAACATCAAAGGAAAAAATATCTTTAAGCATTTTCCTTGCAAAAAACATCTGTTCAGTTTTTTTGGTATATTCACTAAGTATAAAAACAAACCCAAGACCAATTTCATTACTCATAGTAGCCATTTCTTCATCTTTTGTTGCATCTTCAATCACTAATTTTTCATATTTATAAATAATATTCAAAAAATTATTATAAATTCTTTTTAGATTAGAATATTTACCAAAAGTAATTTGATCATAGATATAAAATATCTCGTGTTTTAATTCAAAAACATCTATTTCATCAACTATATAACTTCGTAAAACTTCATCACAAAACATAACACTATTTGAAAAATGATTAAGTAAATATGAAACAAAATTATAATCATGTTTTACACTATTTGAGCAAAAATAATAAAACATTTTATCATTTGTTTTCTTTATGACATTTAACATAAAATTAGGATCATTTTCTAATCTTTTTCTATTTAATATTGGACTTTTATTTATATAACTATCAATAAGATTTTCATCATAAAACATACTATCACCACTTTGGCAAATATTATAACACTATCACTTTCTACTAACAAGTTATTATTGCTTTTTCAGTTATTTAGTGTTATCATATGTAGCAATCAAAGGGGTGAATAAATATGGCCGACAAAATGGAATTATACCATATTCATAAGCATAATAATTACGATAAATTGTGGAAACCATATAGAGAAATAACTGTTAGCGAAAACTTCAAAAGTATTATGTCAAAAAGATATAATGATTTTACAACAAGTATGATTATAGAAGAAGATCAAAATAAAATTTTACTAAACTTTCATGACTATTTATTAACATTACTAAGTAGTAAAACTCAAATAAATAGACAAGAGTTCCAAAAAATTTTACAAATCGCCTACCAAACATCATATTTTTCCAACATGTTTAAAAGAGAAACAGCTCTTGAAAATTATAGAAAAAATAACTTTAATTTTCTACCAAGTAGATTACATAGTATTTATTTAACAGACGAAAAAGGTGTCTCTTATTGGATTGATGCTTTGGATGCAAAAGATTATGATTTATGCAGAGTAGAAGTAACTGGTAATATCTTTAAAACAAATGAGCAACTATTACCTGATGAAACCTTATCCTATAAGGATGCCTATGAAAACTCTTTTAATTATTGGCATCCAAACTTTAAAAAAGTACCAGATAATACAAATGAATATCTTGTAAACGGAAAAATAAAGATTCTAGAAAAAATAAAATAAAAAAAGATTGCTAAACAACTATGAACAAGCAATCTTTTCTATTTTTTATTCTTAACTTTTAAAACCTAATCCACTGAAGAATTTAAGGTTTCCATCCTTACCAAAAGATGCCGTAACATTACTACTTCCATCTCCTGCTACCCAAACATATTTATTCCAAGAACCTAATTCATATAAAGTTCCATCAACTCCACCAACTGCGTTCTTAAAATCAGCATAACTTACTCCATCATTAATTTTAGCCTTTACATCAGCTAAATTATCTAAAGTTACTTTACTATTTTTTAATTCTTTTTTATCATAAGCCATAGTTATAGATGACACTTTGCCACTAAATAAAGTTACTGTTATTTTTTTGTCATTTCCAAAATCATATTCATATTTTTCCATATTTTCTACAGTTGTTTCAACACTCTTAGCTTCGATGCCAACAATATTATTTAATTCATCTACTGTATTACTCAAAGACATTTTAGATAAACATTTATAATATGAACACTTAGCCTTTACCTCTGTTTTTGTTTCTGTGTTATCAGATTGTTTTTTATGTGAAAGATTTGTTTTCTTTCCACAACCTGTAATAGAAACTAAAACTAATAAACATATAACGCCTACAAATAATTTATTTTTCTTCATAACTCTCTCCTCCTCCATCATTATATCTTAAAATATATCTTCTGTAAACATTTAATTAAGTTTTCTAAACTACGAAAATATTAAACACCTTTATTAAATATTTATTTTCTTGCCAGTAACAACATAATCATAAAATTCCATACATTTAATATGTTTTTTTGGCTTTTCATATAAGTACATCCCAAAAGTTGCATTCTTACTTACATAATTATTTTCTTTAACAAATTTATTTTTCACATCTTCATATAGTTTTTTCATACTTTTGTACTGATGAACTCCCATATATTTATTCCATGAATGTTCAAACCAGTAATAATTATTGTTATTTTGATATACTAAAAATGTATGTGATGGAAGCATATTATTATCATTTAAATAGATAAAATATGTTTCATATTTGAACTTAGTGTTCTTAAAGAGTTCTCTTTCTAATTCAACTTGATCCCAACAAATACCACATTTTGACTTCAATAACTCTTTTGGAGTCTGTAAATAATAAAAATCATTAAACTCATTACGCCATTTTTCTTCATCATAAATTATATTTTTATTATTTTCATCCCTAAATCCATATTCAATACTATTCATAACATGCATTATTTCATTTATTTTCTGTTCCATAAAACACCTCTACTAGTCAATCATAACATAAAAGTTATATTATTTCATAGAAACGCTTAAAAAGAGTGATTCTGAAGTGTTATTTGGATTTAATGATTCATACTTTGTAATTGGAGATATTGCTCCACAAATAAGTAGTACCATTACAGCTAGAAAAAATCGCAATTGTGAAATAGCTGGAGTTAAGCAGATAAGGATACACGACTTTAGACATTCATGTGCTTTCTTATTAATTTATAAAGTTGCTAATATTATTACAGTTTCTAAATTCTTAGGTCATACTAAAATAGAAGAAACGCTCAATACTTATACTCATCTTTATAAGAATGCTTTAACTGATATAACAGCACTTATTGATGATATGAATAATGAGCAAAAAAGCAATTTTTAATTGTATTAAATAGTCATTTATAAATGTTTATGATATAATATTTTTTAAAATTACAGAAGGTCGGTGTAACAATGAAGATTAATTATCAAGAAATATATATAAATATGGACGATTCAGGAGTATTACATTCCAATGAAAGATGTTGCATATATGGAGGAATTATATTTACTAACAAGTTGGATCAAGAAAATTTTGGACGAAAATATAAAAGTATTTTAAGTAAAATTAAATGTAAGTATTGTCGTTCTGATATATCAAAATGTAAGCATAAATGTCCAGAGATTAAAGACACTAATATTAAACCACAACATAAAAGGTGGATTTGGAATTTAATAAAAAAAGAAACTTGTTTTGCGGTAATTATTGATAATAAAAGAGTCAACACATCAATTATGAATGATAAAGACTCACGAGGAAGGTATAGGGATTATACTCAAAGAATTATTATAAAGAAGGTTATCGATAAATTAATTAAAGATCAAAAAATAGATCCAAATCTACCTGTTAAATTAATTATTAGAATAGATCAGCAAGCCACAGCAACAAATACTAACAGAGCATTTATAAAAGACATTGAAAAAGAATTAACAATAGGTATGACAAACTTAGAATATAATATGATACACAAGCCTATTCTTTTTTCAAAATTAAATATTGATCTTATGTATGCGCTTTCTCATAAACACATATCAATACAAGCTTCTGATTTTATTGCAGGCGAAACAAGAAGAATTATTTTGTCTGACTTAGATAAATTAACAATGTTGAAAAAATTAGAATATTTAGATGTCAAATTATTTTTACCATAATAGCTTTTTAAAAGCTTTTTTATTGCACAAAAAAACTATCCATAAAGGATAGTTTTCCACACAAGGCGTCGTATTTAAGAATACGATTAAACTCTCGTTCGACACTTGCGTGTAGACCTGACAAGATTTCTCTCCGGTATAACAATAGTATCAAAATATTTTTTATTTGTCAATACTATTGCATTTCTATTATATTCAAATATGTCAATTAATATACATTAATAATGATTTTAACATAATTTGTTTTGTATTATTAAAACATCCTCAAAAAACTTGTAATACTGGCCAAAATGTGTAAATATGCTAAATAAAATTGGACCAAAATTGGACCAAAAATTACAATTTTAAAAATCATAAATCCTTATAAATACTGGCTTAAAACAAAAAATGAGCCGATTTCTCGGCTCTTCAGGGGGCAAACTCAAATCACGTACTCCTAAATTTAATTTTTAATTTTTTCTTTATTTTTTAAGAAAAAACACAATATATAATTTATTAAAATTTATCTAAATTTATCTAAAAATGGGTAGTTGAATTTAAAAAGTTTAATAAGCAAGATTATATACTTATTAGACTTTTTTTTAATTAAGTTTATACCCTAATTTTTCTAATTCCATTATAGCGATAGCAGATAATTCTTTTTTAGATAATTTATCAATATCAAAAAACTCTGCACCAAGTGAATCATCATTTATTTCATCTACTTTTACTTCCTTCTTAATTTCATTATTGTAATTTGAAACTTTAAAGAAAATACCAGTATGGTGTACTTTCACTAAAACATCGTCTTTAAATTGCCATTCAAAAGCAACAGAATCAGCATCAAATAATTGACAATCAACTACCTCTATACCAACTTCTTCCATTAGCTCTCTTTTCAAAGCATCTTCTGGTCTTTCACAAAACTCTATTGTTCCACCAGGTAAATCTAGTTTTCCATCATAAGGACCTCCAAATTTTTTAATAAGTAAAATTTTACCGTCCTGAATAACTAAACCATAAGCCCCTAATTGTTTAAATTCTTTCATTTATCTTTCCTCGCTTTCTTATTTTTATTTTTAAACTAATATAGTTATATCATATTTCAACCTAATTATATTAGTAAAAACTACTTTTTCTTTCTTAAAACATATCCATCGATTTCTTTATCGTTTTTATGATAACCTTCCCAGTCAAATTCTGTTATACTCTCACCACAATAGTTGCAAAATGGAGTGGAATTGTTTAACTTTTTTATAGCATCCCAACCACTAGATATGTCTGATAATTATATGTAATCATCTCTTGAAACAACATAATTTGTACCGTATCTTTTATTTAAAATTTCTATCAATAAAGGGTAATAACATTTTGCTATTTTTCCATCTCTCAAAAATCTGCAAAATCTTCCAATACATTCTTTACTTACTTTATCGCCATTGTTATTATTTTCTAATGTTAATCTAGTTTGAAATTTTTTTATTGGTTCAATCGGACTAAAAAAATCATCATTTATCAAATACGCAATTTTATTAGCATTTAATATATTTAATATTTTGTCTATTTTTTTGCTTGTAGGTTCATATAAAGAAATAGATATTATTATATTGTTATCTACAAATGATTTAATTACATATTCAAAAAATATAAATAAAGAAAACACCAAAAATGTAAATACTATTAAGAAAAAAGATATAACCATTCAAGATATGCAAAATCAAATACAAACTTTAGAAAGTGAAAACGAAAAACTTAGGGATGGTCGTACTATTAAAGAAAAAGATAATAAAATACTAGAATTGAATAACACTATCAAAACACAAAAAGAAATAATTATACAAAAGAATAATATTATCTCAAATTTAGAAAAGACAATTGATAAAATACAAAAATCATTTGAAAAAATTTAAAGAAGGAATATACAAATTTTGTGATAAATTGTGTAAGGCAATAGCACATCTAAAAGGTAATCACACCATTGAAGAAAATGAAATTGATTATGATGAATTTGAGCTTGAAGCTGATGAAATTAATTCTGAATATGATAAAGATAAAGAAGAAGATTTTGAAATAACTATGTAATAGAAAATAAAAAATTATCAACGCACTCCAAAATCAGCAAAAACAGTGGTAAAATATTATTAGGAGTGCGTGATAGTTTTGTAGATAAAGAGGATGATATTATGGCTACAAGACTATCAGAGCAATATAAATGGACTAAAGATGGTCGAAAATGGGTATTTTATTGTTGGATTTCTTCATTAAATGGTAAGAGAAAGAAATATACTTCTCCTGCATCTAAAACTAAAAATGAGGCATTAAAAGCTGAAAGAGAGTACTCTTTAAAAATGAATGTTGTAAAAGAAGATAAAAATATGACATTTAAAGAACTTTATACTAAATATTATTCGTATCAAGAAAATAAAGTCAAACCCACTACTCTTAAAACATATAGAGATAGAATCAAATATATGCAATTATTAGACAATGTTAAATTAAAAGATTTAAGTGTCAAACACTACGAATTATGGAGAAAAGAAATCAATAAATTTGATATTAGCACAACATATAAAAATGATATACAAAAATTTATTAAAATAGTACTTAATTGGGGAAATAAAATGTATGATTTTGATTTTAGAAATTTTTATAATAAAATAACTAAATTTATTAATCATAATGAAATAAAAAAAGAAATGGACTTTTATACTCTAGAAGAATTTAAAAGATTTATAAGCAATGAAGATAATTTAAAATTCAAATGTCTTTATGAAACTCTATATTATTGTGGGCTTCGTAGAGGTGAAGCTAGAGCATTGACTTGGAATGATATTAATTTTGAAGATAAAGAATTACGAGTAAATAAAAATATAGTTCAATTAGAAGGTGAAAACTCTCATAAATATATGGTAACGACGCCAAAAACCAAATCTAGTATAAGAACTATACCAATAGCAGAAACACTTTTAAACGACTTTAAAAGGCTATTAGAACAAGATAAAAAGACTTATGGATTTAAAAAAAGTTGGTATGTGTTTGGTACTGATATTCCGATTACTAACTCACGATTAAGAGATAGAAAAAATCAATTATGCCAAAAAGCAAATTTAAAGCAAATTAGAATACACGATTTCAGACATAGTTGTGCATCGCTTTTAATAAATAATGGTGCTAATATAACTATGGTTGCCAAATATTTGGGGCATACAAAAATAAATGAAACATTAAATACTTATTCTCACATGTTCAAAAACAAACTGAATGATATAGTAAATACAATAAATAAACTTACATAAACTTTGTTAAATAATAAAAAAACTACCAAAGTGGGTAGTTATATGGGTGGTTGAAACTCTAATTAATTTTAAACCCCTATAAAACAAACAAAAAGCGGAGCCAAATTGGCTCCTTCAGGGGGTTCGGTTGAATATACTCTCACATTATATCGTCGTGAGAGATATCAGCATAATATCTCTATCATGCATATTAATAATATCTAAGAAAAAAAGAAAAGTCAATTATTTTAACTCAACTTTTTTAAAATATTTCTACTTTACACTTTTAATAATTTGTATTCATTGTATTAACAAAGAATTCTTTTAATTCATCTTTACACTGTTCATCTAAAAGATACTCTTCACTATCTTCACGAGCTTTTAACAATATCTCATAATCATCTCTAAGAGATGCTATTTTAAATGACATATCACCGCTTTGTTTAGTCCCAAATAAATCGCCATGTCCTCGTAATTTAAAGTCTTCCTCACTAATTTTAAAGCCATCATTTTCTTTTTCCATAATATGTAATCTCTTAGTATCTGTATCACTAATTAAAATACACTTAGCCTCATCTTCACCACGACCAACTCTTCCACGTAACTGATGAAGTGTAGATAATCCAAACCTATTAGCGTCAAATATTACCATAGTCGTAGCGTTACTAACATCTACTCCAACCTCAATAACTGTCGTTGAGATTAATATCTGAATCTTATTCTGTAAAAATTCTTGCATAATTAAGTCTTTAGCTTTACTAGCCATTTTCCCATGCACTATATCTATTTTATAATATTCACCAAAGGCAAGCCTCATCTTATCTCTTAAATCACATACAGTAGCAAGATCACCAGAATTTTCACTTTCTTCTATAAGTGGCGCAATTATATATATTTGATGATGTTTCTTTAACTCGTCAAGCATCATTTGTAAAACTTCTTTAATTTCTTGATTACTCTTAACATAAGTTTTTACAGGTTTTCTACCACTAGGTTTTTCTTTAATAATAGATGTATCCATATCCCCATAAATAGTTAAAGCATATGTACGAGGAATAGGAGTCGCACTCATATATAATATATCTGGCATAACTCCTTTATTTTGTAAATTACCCCTTTGGTTAACTCCAAAACGATGTTGTTCATCTGTTATTACTAAGCCTAAATTATGATAGTTAACTTCTTCTTGAATTAATGCATGTGTACCAATTACTATACTTATACGCCCATCCTCTAATCCTTTATATATATCTGACTTTTCTTTTTTTGTAGTAGAACCAGTCAACAAACTAACCTCTATTGGATAATCCTTTAAAATATTTTTTAAATTATTATAGTGTTGAACAGCAAGTATTTCAGTAGGTGCCATCAAAGCTGATTGATATCCACAAAGACTATTAACATACATAGCGATAAAAGAAACAATAGTTTTTCCACTACCAACGTCTCCCTGCAACAATCTATTCATTCTGTGAGACGACTCCATATCCTTTAAGATATCATTAACAGCCTTTAACTGATCACCAGTAAGTTTAAATGGCAAATGTTCAATAAATTTAGAAACATCATCATGATTAATTTCTCGCTTAATACCAACTACATTTTTTCTCTTTTCTAATTTTAGGTAATTAATCTTATACATAAATTGAAATAATTCTTCATACTTTAGTCGATACTTAGCCTCCTCCAATTTTTCATCCGTAGGAGGATTATGTACAATATTAAGTGCAGTCTTTTTATTAACAAAATTATATTTTTCAATATATTTATTTGGAATATAATCTCTTATTTGCTTACCATACATTAAAAGAGCCATATTAATATAAGTACTTAAATTTTTATTAGTTAAACCACTAGTAGCGTGATAAACCGGCTCAATTTTTACTTTATTAGAAAGTGTTCCCATTTTTATTTCAGCAGCTGTTATAACATTTTTTGCTTTATCATACTTTCCAACAACTGTAACACCAATACCTATTTCCAAATCTTTTTTCATAAAAGCTCTATTAAAGATAGAAACACCCACTACACCACTTTGAGTAACTAGTCTAAAATTCATTTTATTTAATCCCGCTTTAAATCTCATCAAAATTGGCACACTCTCTATTTTTCCATCAATGATAATGTGTTCCTTATCTAAAACCTCATTTAAATTATCCCTTCTTAAATATTCATAACGAAAGGGATAATGTGTAACTAAATCCTCAATTGTATATATTCCAATTTTTTCAAGTAATGAAAGGGCTTTTGGACCAATTCCTTTTACATTTTTTAACTCATCCACATAAACCACTTCCTCATCTCGCCTTATTATAACACAGAGCCACCAATAAAATCAAATAAAATATTAACATTTAACACGCTACTATGATATACTAAAAATGAGAAAGATGAGGAAAAATTATGAATGAAAAAAGAAAGAAATTATTACTAAATATTCTAAAACTAGCAGTTGCTTTTGCATCATTTGAGTTAAGTCCACTCTTAAAACTATTGCCTATAACTATTTTTAAACTAAACGTAAACAAGATATCAACTACAACTAATTATATTTTGTCTATATATACTTACATCTGTCTAGTTATTATCCTATTTCTAATGTATCGAAAAGAATTAAAAATAGAATGGCAAAGATTTAAAAATCACTTTGCAAAAAACATGGATACCGCTTTTAAATATTATTTTATTGGATTATTTGGTATGATGTTTTTTAATATTATCATCAATTTTGTTTTAAAATTAGGTGGTCCACAAAATGAAAAAAACGTTCAAAGTATGATTCATTCTTCTCCCTTTTTAATGCTTATTTGTGCTGGACTATTCGCCCCTATAGTTGAAGAATTAATTTTTAGAAAATCATTTAAGAATGTATTTAGTAACAAATGGGTATTTGTAATTATTTCAGGACTAATTTTCGGTGGTCTACATGTTATTGATTACACTTTTCAAAACCCGTTAGAAATTCTTTATATTCTTCCTTATGGTATACTTGGAGGAACATTCGCCTATATGGATTATGAAGTGGATTCAGTTTTTCCATCAATTACTATGCATATGCTTCATAATACCCTACTCACTATACTTTCAATATTAGTTTAGAAGCCAAGGCTTCTTTTTTTTATAAAAAAAAGAGGCTTAATCAATACCTCTTACAACAATACTATCAAATAAACTTAACACAATTGCGAAAGCTCCTTGAAATAAAACCAACAAAATATACTCTAACCAAAAAGTATCAGTAAATATCATATTATATTGAAATATCATACATATCATATTATAAATTAGTAAATCAAATATATAATTAATTATAACACCCGCTATTGGTAATCTTGTATTTACAAGTAAATAATTGTAAATTGCCAAGCTAACAGATTGACTAAACAAATAAGCTATTGTAAATCCTAAGCAACTAAACAAATTAAAACTATTATAGATAATAAAATTAGTACATAAGCCATAAAAGAATAACACAAATGTGGAAATTCCAACTGACATCATAGCGTTCTTATATCCTATTTCTTTATTAGTTACATTGGAAATAAAAAATATAATTGGTGCCAACAAATACATCATACATAATTTAGCTCCACTATAATTAATAAACAAATTATGTAAAGAGAAAATGAATATTGCCGCCGCACACAACAAAATAGTATAAGCTCCAAATAATTGTTTTATCGTATTTTTCTGCTCCTTTATAATCTCCACATTACTTTTTCTTGCCATTAAAATCACACACCCTCTATCTAATAAAATTATAACACATCTCTTTATTTAAAAAAACAATATTTTATAATATTAATTTTCATGTTAAAATAATAATAGGTGATGATATGACTACTAGAGAAGAAAAGAATAAAGAAATACAAAAAAAATTAGAAAACGAAGAAAAAAGTAAACAAAGACGTAAAATAATAAAAAAAATTGTTTCGGTCATTATCATAATCTTCTTTGCTTTTTTAATTTTTATATTATATACACACTATGCCGCAACTAGTGGCTTAATTGTAAAGGAAAAAAGAATTGTGGAACCATCACTTCCAACCTCTTTTAACGGATTTAAAATTATTCACTTTAGTGACTTACAATATGGCTCAACTGTTTATGGAGATGAATTAAATAGTCTTGTAAAAAAAATAAATGAGAGATCTCCTAGTATCATAGTGTTTACAGGAGATTTAATTGATAAAAATTATAATGTCTCACATAAAGAAATTGAAAAAATTATCAAAACATTAAGTAATCTTAACGCAGATATAGGAAAATATGCTGTAACGGGTGATGAAGATAATGATAATTTTACAACTATTCTAAAACAAGCTGGCTTTACAATACTTGACAATAATTATGATTTAATATATAACCGCTCCAATAATCCTATCTTGATAACAGGGCTTTCATCTAGTTCCAAGAATCGTGATATTGATAAAGCTTTTGAATATTTTAATGATCCAACATCAAATAAAGAAATTTATAGTATCGTTATCATGCATGAAGCAGATAGTATAGATGAGGTCATATCAAAATATAAAGTAAACTTAGCTTTGGCTGGAGGAAATTTAAATGGTCAAATTCGCTTTCCTGGTATAGGTGGACTATTAACTCGTGAAAATGCTTCCAAATATTTAAATGAATATTACAAAATTTCCAATACTAATTTATATATATCTAGTGGTGTGGGTACAGACAACAGTCAAATTAGGATGTTTAATAGACCAAGTATCAACTTCTTTCGCCTAGCCACAAACAATTAATCTAAATTATGAAGAAAATAAAAATTTCTTCTTTTTTTGTGCCTTTTTCTTTATATAAACAGAAACACTTCCAATTTTATCATTATCTAATAAAACATTTACTACTCCGACCTTTGTACCATTTTTATAATTTTTAATCTTATTCAATTCAACAATAGTCTTTATTTTAGATTTTTCTTCTTCCATAAGTGGATACTTAAATGATTTCTTTAAATACAAATTATCTTTATAAAAATTATTCTTTATTTCAAAATTATCCTTATCAACAATAGTATAACTTTTATATTTTTCAAACAAGTAATCATAAAGATTTGCGTGCGTCTCATATTGATTAGCATCCTTTAGTGTTACAGCTGTCAAACGTAGACCATACTTTTCAGCCGTTGTAACTAACGTTTTTCCTGCACTCGGCGTATATCCATTTTTTCCACCAGTAGCGTAATCATATTGCTTTAAAAATTTATTACGATTATACCACAAATAAGATTTATTATTTGATTGGACTTCATATTTATAAGTCTTTGTAATTTTTCGATATTCTTTTGAAGTTCTATAAATATAACTAGAAAGTAAAGCCATATCATGAGCCGTAGAATAATTTTTAGTTTCTTCATCAAGACCATGACTATTCATATAAGTAGTACCAGTCATTCCTATTTCTAAGGCCTTCTTATTCATTAACTTAACAAATTCTTTTTCATTAGAGCATATGTTATTAGCAATCACAACAGCCGCATCATTTCCACTTCTTAATAACAAACCATAAAGTAAATCTTGAAGCTTCATCTCCTCTCCTTTTTCTAAATAGATATTTGTACCATACATTTTTAAAACTTCATCACCCGCAACAAAAACATCATTTAGATTTCCTTTTTCTAAAGCAATTGTTGCTGTCATGATTTTCATTGTGACTACAAAGTGACGAAATTTTTTCAAAATTATTGTAATCCCATATATACGTTATATTAAATAAGTTTATGTATATATTAAGGATTACTCTCGTTTTATCGGCTGATTTTTTAACTACTATCTTGTCAATTAAAAGTTTTGATAATCTTTCAAAATTTTCATTAATAAAATCACCTAGTTCCAATTTTTTTATTTGTTTAAGTGTTGCATTAATATCTTTTTTTTCTAATTCTTTTTTTTCTTTTTTTATATTTTCTATTTCATTATTGTATTTATTATTTCTAGTTTCAAATTCACTTTTTTCTATAACTTTTTCTATGTACAATTCGAGCAAGCTTTCTTTCTTATAATTTAAATTATTGATTTCCTTTTTTAATTTTTCTATTTCATTACATGCATTAAAGGTAGAATTTTTATATATATTTATCAATTTACCTTTTATTTCATCAAAATTATTAATTAAATAACTATATACATTTTTAAAGATTTTATCTAGCTCTTTTTCATATAATTTTGGGCTTTTACAAGTTTTATCACCATGCGTTGCATATTCATTACAAATCCAATAACTATTTCCATTATTATTAACTCTTTTATATTTAGAGTTATGATGTTCGCAATAAATATTACCACTATAAGGATATCTTTTTGAAAATACTCTTGGTTCTGCTACATTTTTCAAATAATTTACTTTTTTTATTTTTAATAATTTGTTTGCTTTATCCCAAAGTTCTTCTGACACTATTGCAGGTATTTCACCTTTACTATCTTCTATGATCCATTCATCCATTGGTAATCTAATTTGTTTTTTATTTCGATAATCTTTTGTCATAACAGTATTTGTACAATAAAATCCTTTATATTTAGGATTAGTAATCATTCTTCTTAAAGTTGTTATATGGATATAGTCACCTTTTTTAGTTTTATACCCTTCTTCATATAATATTTTAGATATTTTTGATAGGCCGTACTCTCCACTAGCGTACAACGAATAAATTCTTCTAATCATTTTTGCTTCTTTTTCATCTATCTTTAATTTACCTTTTTCTTTTGTAAAACCTGTAATAACATTATTGCCTAGAACATGTCCTTTTTCTCTAGATCTTTTCATGCCAAATCTAACTCTTTCAGATAGTTTTCTAACCTCTTCTTGAGCAATTGAAGACATTATAGTAAGTCTTAGCTCTGAATCAGGTAATATTGTATTAATATTATCTGATAAAAATAATACCCCAACATCACTAGCTAGAAGTTCCTGAGTATATTTAATACTATCTACTGTATTTCTTGAAAATCTAGATATTTCTTTTGTTAGAATCAAATCAAATTTTCCCTTTTTTGCATCGTGAATCATTTTTAAAAAGTTAGTTCTATTTTTAACACTAGTTCCACTAATTCCCTCATCTATATATCCTGGAACATATTTCCAATTTGAGTTTTCCATTATAAAGTTTTTAAAATATAAAATCTGATTGTCTAGAGAATTAAGTTGTTCATCTTTATCAGTAGATACCCTTGCATAAAAAGTTACTCTAAGTGGTATGTTATATATACTTTCTCCTCTTGATATTTCATTTCTGATTTTACATAAGTCCATCAACTATCAACTCCTAATTTTTTTAAAGCATCATTATATAAATCAAAATTAATTATTTTTCTCTTATATAAGTACTCATTTAAAATTATAGCAAGTTCAGTATCAATCATTTATATCACCAATTAATCTTATTACACAAAAAAAGAAATAATTACATACAAATTATTTCTTAAATTTTTATTTTACAAACTATCATTTAAAATTACACATTCATCGTTATCACAAATTTTATCGATTATTCCATTTTTTATTTTATAGCTCTCTCCGTACAATTTACATTCATTATTTGTTTGCAAAATGTATGCACCATCAGTTAAAGCAATTATCGTTCTGTTATATGATTCCTTTATTATTGCATTTCTTTGTAACTTTTTGTTATAATCATCATTTAGATTTTCTAATATAAAATGCGGTTCAATATTAATTGTTGTTAATCCTAATCCTTTTAAATAAGGAGAATTATTTAAGTCTTCGTCACTTTCAGGACTATTGTATACATCACCAGCTGAATTTATCGAACCTGCACTTATTCCAACAATGACCGAATCAACATCTTTTAAATATTTCTTTAAATTAATACTATTAAAGAATTTATTTTGAATCAATGTGTTACCTCCACATAGAAAAATTAAATCGCAATCCTCCAAAATGCTAGTAATATTTTCTTTAGCTCGTCCATCTAATACAAGATATTCTTCAAATGTCAAACCACTTAGTTTTAATGCTTCAATATCCATTTGTAAAAACAAATCATTTCTTTCATAATTATCTGGATCACTTGCTACCAAAACAAATTTTTTGTTATTTTTTATAATTTTTTTTAAATTTTTTAAAAAATCGTTATTTTCAAAAAATTTGATTGGAATTTTATTACCATTTTCTTTTTTTACTCCTCCAATATTGCTTGCTAAAAATAAATACATGAAATCACTCTCCTTTAAATATATTTTCCAGATTCAACTATTGTATATTTATTATTGTAATATTTTATAATACAATAATCAATATCTTCATATTTTTCACCAGATATTTTTGATTTTATATTGCTTATCGCAGCACCGTGAGAAATAATTGCAACTTTATCGTAATTATAATTATCTCTTATTATATCCAAACCTTTAATATATCTAGAGTTTAATTGATTAATACTTTCACCACCTGGAATTACAAAATCATAGTCAACAAATGCTTTTTTCACACTTTCATTATTTAAAAAATCACTCATTAAACCACCTTGAAATTTTCCCATATTTAATCCTCGAAAGTTTTCACAATAATAAATTGGTAACTTAGAATTTTCGTTTATTATTTTTGTTGTTTCCTTAGTTCTATATAAATCCGAAGTAAAAATAGCCTCTATTTTTTCATCAAATAATCTATTTTTTAAATTAACAATTTGTTTATTTCCTCGATCTGTAAATGTTGTTTTTAAGTCTTCTATTTGACCTTTAATACGATTTTCCACATTCCAATTTGTTTCACCATGTCTACATATATAGTATGTTATTTCTTTTTCTTCAGTTTTAATTTTTTTTCGTGTCATCATTCGCTTTGTTAATCTTCTTTCTACTTCCATATCATTTTTGACAATTATATCATCTAAAGATTTTATTTTTTTTGCTTCAGTTATGTCATTATATCTTTTGATTGCTTTTTCTATATCACTTTTATTTAATTCATAATGTCCTAATTTTACTAATTCTAGAAAATCATGAAGTGTTTCAGAAGATACTGGAAGTTTAAATTCTTGATTTAAAATAGAGTATTCTGAGTCTTGATACATCTTTTGTAATGTTTTCTTATTCAAATTAATAGTATCCACTAATTCCTGAGATAGTTGATTTAAAGTGCTTATATTAATTTTATTTTCTGATAAATAATCTTGAATAACTCTAATGTTATAATATAGCCTTATTTTTTCGTCTGCAAACAATAAAGTACCAGCATAATCTCTTACATTAACAGATTTCATTAAAGATACTGTTCTAGGTGAAATCTCATTAACAATACTTTCTCTATATTTTGAACCTTTATCTATATATGAATATGTCAACAAATCATTCAGTGTGTTATTAACAACAGTATCATAATCATCTTCATAAATATTTAACAAATTGTCTTGCACTCTATTTTGCCATGTGCATACATTACCATTATATTCAACAATCCAATCAAACCCTATCTTTCCATCAAAGTTATGTATAATAGATGGATAATCTTTTTGGGATAGTTGTAAATCAGTATCATATATATTTTCACTCTCAATAATACTTTGTTTATCATTAATATTTGGTCTAAGATTAGATTTAAAAATACGTGATTTACCAAGTATAACTTCATAACCAGATTTTAGTTTTAATTTATATTTCCAAGGCATTACCTTAATATATTTTTCATCATCTGTCCCATTGTTTTCTATTAAAAATAGTTTATATCCAGGAAAATAATCATTTAAATATTTTTCTAACGCATGATCACCTTCAAAAAACTTTAATTGGAGAGTGAAGTTTTTTTTATTTTTATATTTTTTATCAAAAATATTAATTAAATTTACAAGAGGTTTTTCTTTCAATTTGATGCTATGATATTCACTAATACTAACTCTTATTGTCAATCTAGGAGTTATAGGATTTTTTGAGAGTGAATTATATAATTCTTTCAAATATTTTTCAGCATTAATTTCATTATATGCCCAAAAGCCACTTGTTACTAAAATAATTCGTTCTGCTTTAATGGTTTCAATACATTTTAAAATCGCATCAAATTCAAGAAAAGGTTCTCCACCTCCAGATATTTGTAAATAGCCGACATTAGCATCATTAGCAAATTTTATAAACTTATCAACTGCTTCTTTAGAAAAATGATTTTCTTTAGAAATAAATTCATTTTTTTCTTTTCGTGAAGTTGGTGAATGAAAAAAGCAAAATGGACATCCTACGCCACAATATGCAGTAAAAAATACGCATATTAATGATTTGCCATCTATTTTTTTTCTTTGATTTATATCAAATAAATTTATCTTCAACAATTGTTCTCTATAATATTGCGGATTCTCAAAAATATTAATACGATCACTCATAAATAAACCACCTTTTTATCTTTTTAAAACTTTTATCCATGATTCATGTTTTTCTTCAAAATCACTTTTATATTCCACATTTAGAAATTTAATTATTATTTCAACTAATTCTTCACTAGTAAATTTATATTGTTGATTCCAATACATAAGTGCGTTTAAATATTGTCTAAATTTTTTCCTAAAATGTTTCGAAGGATGTTCTAAAATATTTTCTTTTAATAAAACCGAAACCGCTATTAATGCATCAGTAAATTTTGATTTTTCCACGCTATCAATTTGAATTATATCAGCCATTCTAGAACTCTCAACTGTAGAATTTAATCCAAATTTACACATTGCTAAAGAACTATTACCCAACCCCATATCAATTGCAATAGGTTTATCCTGATTTTCCATTAAAACAAATGTGGCACAATTAAAGAACTCTTCTGTTCCTTTTTTTCTTATTCCTATATTAAAGTCCCTACCAGTTATATTTAAATTATCCATACCATATTTATGTCTGTAATGTTTTAAATCAACTGTATCAATTTCCCTTTTTATTCCTTTATCAACATACTGAATTGCATTAAGTAAATCTTCATCACTAGAGCATATTTTAATATGTATATCATCCAATGGAATATTTAAATAATCAGGATTTGTTAAATAATCGAAAGTATCATATACTACTTGTTCTAATTTTGGTTTTGTTAATGTTCCCATACACTTATAATAACTTCCAAATTTTTGTGGAATATCTGTTTTTAAATATTGTAATGATTTTAACTTCATGCTATTTTGTATTAAATAAATACCTTGTTCTGGAATATTATCACTAATTATATATTTTTTTAATGGTGAAATTTTAGATCCAATAAAATCAATTGTAGGATCTACTTGAGAAGTTATTTCAACTGGGTTCTCTTGAAAATATCCTTTTTTTGAAAAACATTCACTAAATTTTGATTCTACAAAATCCAAATAGTCAGTATTATTTCTTTTTACTTGGTGCATTCAAATTTCCTCCTTAATTGGTACGTAGTATACAACAAAAGTAAAAAATTGACAACATGTGCCAATTCATTTATTTAACATACAATATATAAAGTAGCATTATACAAAACAGTATATTTATTTGTACAAATATTGTTTATATTTCTAATATATTTACTGTTAATCATTATATAGTCATTATTTTTGTAATTGACGCTACTAACCTCTTTTCATTAGCGTTTTTTTGATACAATATTCTACCACTATCTATATCCATAACAATACTACTCCTACTAGTATCATTAAAAGCAAATACATTTTTCGGTATCATAATACATAGAAGAAGTAAAAAAATAAGAATTGTTTTTTTCATTAAATCACCTATTACTATTCTATTTTTAGCAAATAAAAAAATTCAAAAAAGTCTGATAATTTACAAAAGATGTCTCTAGACTTGAAAAAATATGAAAAATGTGATATAATCTGTCCAAATAAGAGGGGGATACTTATGGAAGAAAAGGATAAAATTAAAATTTTAAAGGAAGCAGAACAAGCCATCAAGATGTGTAAAGTAATTTCTAATAAGAGTTTTAAAGATTTTAATAGATATTGGATTAGACAAGATAAGGCCTTTCAAAAATATAGCCAATGTTACTGTTTTTCAAATGAGATACTAAAAGAATATTATAATAGAATTAATTTTTCTAATAAAGATGTTCTAACAGTCTGTGGTTCAGGAGATCAGATAATAGAATCTCTTGCCCGTGGAGCAAGAAAAGTAGATAGTTTTGACTCAAATAAATTAACATACTATAACCTATATTTAAAGATTGCCGCTATTAAAGCTCTAAAATACGATGAGTTCATAAAATTCTATAACTTATATTCTAAAGATAATAAGAAATATATTTATACTGAACTAAGAGATGCCATTAAAAAAGAAGATATAAAACTATTTTGGGATAAATTTTTCCAAAATGATGAAGAATTATTTACGACATTTTTCTTAGGAGAACATAACAACAAAAACATAGAATCTAGAGAAGAAAGTGCAAAAATCAGCCTAACACAAGCAAAAAATAATATTTCTTATCTCGAAGAAGATACTTTTAAAGATGTAAAAAATAAAATAAATGAAGATAGTATTACTTTTAAAGAAATGGATATATTTGATGTAAAAAAGAAGTACAATAACAAATATGACTTTATAAACTTTTCAAATATTTTCAACTATGTAGATACTAAAAAATTTATTAGCTATATAAAACAATTATTAGAAGATAACTTATATAATGACGGTGAAATAATTCTAGACTATATTTGGGAGTATAGTGAAAAATTCCAATCTTTTGCCATATTCCTTATGGATCTTTATGAACTAAATCCTAATATTATAACCTTCAATAACAACTATAATGGTAATGATGCTGTTGTGGTAAAAAAGAAAAAAAGAAGCTAATTTAGCCTCCGTATAAACCATGTAACTTTTGTCTATCAGAATCACTGATATCATCAAGTATCCATTTATCATTTTCTTTATGTAACGTGAAGATAATTTCATTTTTGATTTTATCTTCCGTTTTTTTCATTTCACTAATTTTATAATCCCAATACTTTTCTTGATCTATTTTACCATCATCTTTTTGAAACTTCTTTTTATTATTCTCATAATACTCTTCACTTTTATTAAGTGCTGATCTATAATCAAATGTTTCAACCTCTACTGTTACAGTAGCATTTTCTCCACTAGTATTTTCATCCTTTATTTTATATGAAATATTTTGATATTGTCTTTCGATAAGATTCTTATAATCTTTCTTTTGATCATCTGTTAAATCTTTATTATTAGAAACAATACTATCTAATTGGCTTAAAACCTCACTATCCATTCTTTGATATTTACTCATAAATTCTTCTATTTTACTAGTTGGTGTATTAGTATTGGTGCTACAACCTGATAAAAATAAAACAATTGTAAACAAAACTAAATAAAATTTCTTCATATTTTCCTCCATTAATATAATGATACAAATTAGAGCTTTTATACTTAAAAACATATAATTTTCATATAATTAAATATGAATTATGAAGAAATAAACGAAAAATTAAAAATATTAAATACGGAAGATTATATTTGGCTTATTTATATTGGAATAATATTTATGAGTTGGTATTCAAACAGTCTCGAAAGAAAATATTTCACTGAAAATGATATAGAAAGTAAAACTAAATACCAAAAAATCATGGTTTTAATTTTTACTATTTTAATCGTTATATATCTTTATTTTCTGAAAGAATCAATCAATGATATAAAAAATTTAAAACCTTGGGATACTCCCAAAAAGAAAAATTTGGTTTATCTATCGTTTCTAGGCTCTTTATTAATTGCCATAAGCGGTTTTATATTTTTATATATATCAATAGTTGATGAAAATCTAGATATTGAACTTGCCTTTAATTAATAAGTACTTTTTAATTGAATATAATTAAAAAAAGGAGGGATATAATTGATACCAAATATTCCTCCTAAATTATTTTCACTCAGTGCCGTCGTTGTTGGCTATATTTTAATAGATGATATGACAGCTAACGAACAAAATGCCGTTGGTAACTGGTTGATGTTAGTAGCACAAGTATTATCTACAAATGCTTTTTACAGAGCTGTCATGCAAGAACGAGGATTAGAGCCTAAGGATTCTACCGAAACAGGTAGAAATAATGCCGATACCTTTGCGGGCAATGGTCAAAACACATCTAACAGAAGTAATAGAAATGAAACTGAAGAAACGATTGCTATGTTAGAAAAAATGGTAAAGGCCATGCAAACAGAAATAAATCAAATCAAAAATAATATTTAACTATTTTTTAATTAATTCCTTAGATGAATTAACTTGACTATATTGATAAGCCTTTGTAAAGTCAGGATTTTCACTATTTTTCAAGATATATTCTATTATTTTTTCTTTAAGACATTTCAAATCATCCACTTCTTTTATATCAATTTTAGCAGTAGACAAAATATCAAAAATGTCATCCATTATATTATCTTTTTCTAAAAAATTCTTACCTGCACACTCAATATAATGATTACTCAAATCCTCAAGTACAAAAGAAAATAATTTTTTATCACTATCCATCACTTTACTTGTTAATTCACTATTAAATAGTTTTAAATACTCATCCTTATTACTTACAAGTTCAAAATCTGTTGTTGACGGAGAACACGTCAAACAATTACTCCTATTTTCTCTAATGAAGGAAATCCCTAATTCCATAAGATTGATTAACTTATCATATGATAACAAAATTTCATCACTAATATATTTTACTCTATCACAAGGTATATACGTTTTATCAAAGTTTTTAGAAAAGAAAGAAAAAATATCTTCTTCATTCTTTGCAATTTCAAAAACATCTATCCTACCACATAAATCAGATAATAAATACTTCATATTACCGTCTATTAGAAAAAATCTGCCTTTTAATTTTTCCAATTCATCAGTAGTATTTACTTCTAATCTCTCTTTTTCTTTTTTTAAACTATCAATTTCCTTTTCTAATTCATCTATTTTTTTATAAGCTTCTTTATATATTTGTCTTTTATCTTCCATTATAAACCCTCCATGACTACTAACTATAATAACAGAAAAACGACTATACAACAAGTCGTTTTTCGGTTAACTAATTCTTTTCTCTTATTTTAATATGTGCTTCCCTTAGTTGTAACTCTGAAATATCACTAGGTGCTTGCATTAAGCTATCTGCTCCATTAGCATTTAGCGGGAATGCAATAGTTTCTCTAATAGAATCTTCATCAAGCAACATCATAAGCATTCTATCAATACCAGGAGCCATTCCTGCATGAGGAGGTGCACCATATTGGAAGGCTGTATATAATGCTCCAAATTTTTCTTCAATCACATCTTCACCTAAACCAACAACAGCAAAAGCTTTTTTCATAACTTCTGGATCATGATTACGAACAGCACCACTTGCCATTTCAACACCATTACATACAAAATCAAACTGTTCAGCAACTATTTCATCAATATTTTCATTTTCAAGAGCCTTACTTCCACCCTTTGGATTATTAAACGGATTATGAGTAAAGTCATACTTTTCTTCTTCTTCATTCCACTCATACATTGGGAAATCCTTGATAATACAAAATTCAAATTTATTAGGATCCATAAGATCTAACTTACGACCTAACTCATCTCTAATCTTACCTGCAAGAGTAGCAGCATGCTTACGATCAGCAATAAAGAATAAAACACTGTTAGGTACTAATTCTGCTTTCTCTATTAAAGCTTTGCGATCATCATCTGTTAAGAATTTATCAATAGGTCCAGCAAAACTCATATCTTCCATAACTTTAAAATAACCAATACCAGGCATACCAATAGATTTAGCGTAATCAACTAATTCATTAAACCAAGAATTTGATTTTGATGCAATGTTATCTACTTTAATTCCTTTAACTTGAACTCCTCTAAAAGGTCTAAAATCAGTATCCTCAAATTGTTCTGTCAAATCGATGATTTCAAGTGGATTACGTAAATCTGGTTTATCAGTACCATATTTTTCCATAGATTCTTTAAATGATATTCTTCTAAATGGACGAGGACTTATTTCTTTGTTTGAGAAATGTTTATATGTTTCATAAAATAACTCTTCACCTAATTCTAAGACATCTTCTTCTTCTGCAAAAGCCATTTCAAAATCTAATTGATAAAACTCTCCATATACACGGTCACTTCTAGCATCTTCATCTCTGAAACAAGGGGCAATTTGAAAATATTTATCGAATCCTCCACACATTAATAATTGTTTAAATTGTTGAGGTGCTTGTGGTAGAGCATAAAACTTACCATGATACTTACGACTAGGTACAATAAAGTCTCTTGCACCTTCTGGTGAAGAAGCTGTTAAAATTGGTGTTTGAATTTCTATAAATTCACGCTCTTCCATAAAGTTTCTCATAAAACGAATAACCTTATTACGAAATAAAATGTTATTTTTTACTTTAGGATTACGTAAATCTAAATAACGATATTTAAGTCTTACATCTTCTCCTGATTCATGTGAAGTCATTACTTCAAATGGTAAAACATTTTTACTCCTACCAAGTACAGTAATAGAATCAACTAATAATTCAATCTCCCCTGTCTTAATACGATTATTATAGTCTTCTTCTGCTCTTTTTCTAACAGTTCCTGTAACACTAACACTAGATTCACGTGTTAAATTATCAAACATTTTATCATCATTACTAACAAGTTGTAATGTATCATATTGATCACGAATATCTACAAATATAACTCCTCCATGATCACGAATATTTTCAATAAAACCGGCAACTTTTACAGTTTTACCTATATCATCATTATTTAATTTTCCACAATAATGATCACGATATTTATTTTCTTTCATTAATTTTTCCTCTTTTCTAACTCTATTTTAATAAGTTCCAAACTACGATTTGGATTAGCTTGACGATTAGATTTTTGCATTACTTTACCAATAAAGTAGTTAACTACATAATCCTTGCCCTCTTCTACATATTGTCTTACTTGATCAGGATTTTCATCTATTGCCTCTTTAATAAACTCTAATAATTTAGAATCATCACTAATTTGAGAAATATTAGATTCATTAATTATTTCAAGTGGATCTTTTTTCTTTTCAATAGCTTGATATAAAATCTTTTTAGCATTATCTAATGAAATCTTTTTAGCATATACTAAATCAATTACTCCACTTAACATCTTAGGTGTAATAAAGAATTGATCTATTGAAATTTCTAATTTTTTTAGGGAACTAAGTACTGCTGTTGTAACAAAGTTAACTGTAAGTAAAACATCACTACCATACCCTAAAACTTCTTCAAAATAATCAGCAATTTTTCTATTTTTAGCAAGTACTGAAGCATCATATAAAGATAAATTATATTTTTCCATATACATTTCTTCTCTATCTAATTTTAATACTGGAACAGTTTTTCTAATTTCTTCTAAGTACTCGTCTGTTAATTTTACAGGAGCTAAATTTGGTTCAATATAATATTTATAATCTATAGCGTCAACTTTTTTACGCATTGGATAAGTCTTTCCATCATCAGCTATTCTTCTTGTTTCTTGAACAACTTTTTCGCCACTTTCCAAAACTTCGGTTTGTCTTTTTATTTCATATTCAATAGCCGCTCTTACTTGATCAAAAGCATTAATATTTTTCATTTCAACCTTTGTACCAAGAACATTACTTCCTTCTTCCATCAATGAAATATTAACATCACATCTCATTTGTCCCTTATTACTACGAGCCTCACTTACCTCACAAAATAGGAATAAATCTCTTAAATCTTCTAAGAAAGTAACAGCTTCATCTGCAGAAGACATACATGGTTCAGTTACTATTTCCATAAGTGGAATACCAGATCTATTATAATCTATTAAAGAATAATTATTCATATGATCAAGAGATGCTGTATCTTCCTCTAAATGAAGTTGATGAATATAAATGCGTTTGATGGCATCACCTACTCTAATATCCAAATATCCATCTCTTCCCATAGGTTTAGTTACTTGAGTAATTTGATATCCTTTTGGTAAGTCAGGATAAAAATAATTTTTACGATCAAAAATAATTTCATCTGGTTGATAACAGTGTAAAGCCATAGCTGTTTTTATAGCTTTTCTACAAGCTTCTTCATTAACAACTGGTAAAATTCCAGGAAGCCCTAAATCAACTGCTGACACATTTTCATTAGGAATCATTGAAAACGTATTAGGCGCACCAGAAAAGTTTTTTGATTTTGTTTCAAGTTCACAATGAACCTCTAATCCAATAACAACCTTATACATCTTTATCCCTCCAATTTCCTTTAAATCCTGTTACTTCTTCTATTTTATTTGCCATATTTAAAACCACATCATCTTCTAAAATTCTACCTGTTATATTAACTCCAACAGGCATTGAAGAAACTTTAGCATATGGAATAGTAATACTTGGAAAACCACCAAAATTAGCTATAGCCATATGGTTTTCAAGTAACAAATAACGATCAGACAACTTATCAGAAGAATCATCAAATTTAGGAGCAATACCACCACTAGCTGGTAAAATCATTCCATCATATTCCTTAAATAATTCATTAATCTTTTCTACTATTAATCTTCTAACACGACAAGCATTTAAATAAAGTCTTTCTTGATTTTCTTTTTGTAAAATATAACTTCCTAACACAAAACGTCTCTTAATAAGTTCTGAAAAACCTTTAGTACGAGCATCAAACATAATTTCTTCTGGAGTATTTCCTTCTCCTCTTACTCCAAACTGTATTCCCGTAAGATTAGCATTATTACTTGTAGCCTCAGCACAACTAATAGTCATATAACTAGGATAAATTGCTTCAAGTAAATGTTTATCAATAGAAACTTCTTCTACAGTAAACCCTGCCTCACGACACTTATCCAGTAAGATATAAAATTTATCAAGAACCTCATGTAATTCTTTATCATCTACATCTTTATATAAATTTCTATCACAAATTTCTTTAATGTAAAATAATTTTCTATTAGAAATATCATTATTAATTGAATCAAGGTAACTCTTACCATCATCTTTAAGAGATGTCATATCATGATAATCACTACCTTTTAATATATCAGTAAGTATTGCAGCATCTTCTACTGTTTTTGTAAAAGTACCAACATGATCCAGGCTTGAAGCGAAAGCAAATAATCCATATCTAGAGATTCTACCATAAGTTGGCTTAAATCCAACTACTCCACCAAAACTAGCTGGTTTTCTTATTGAGTCCCCTGTATCACTACCAAGCGCAAAAGGTACAATTCCAAGACTAACAGCCGCTGCACTACCAGCAGATGATCCTCCAATTTGGCGCGTAATATCATAAGGATTTTTAACTACCCCTGTATGACCAGTAGTACCAGTACCACCCATAGCAAGTTCATCAAGAACAGTTTTTCCAACTAACACTGCCCCTGCATCCCTTAGCTTTTTATAACTAGTAGCATCATAAACTGGCACATAATCTTTCATTATATTAGAAGAACCTGTAGTTAAAATACCAGAAGTAGAAAAATTATCCTTTAAAGCATATGGAATACCTGTTATCAAAGTATCTTTTTTCTTTTTCATTTTATATTTAGAAAGAATAGTTACAAAAGCATTATAATCAGCTTGAAACTTATTAGCTAAATCAACTGATTCATTAAATAACTCTTCACTAGTTACTACTCCATTATCCAAATCTGTTCTTAAATCTGTTATTGTTTTATCCTGAATATTATATTCCATCTTATTCCACCACCTTTGGTAATTTAACTTGATCATTATACTGATGTTTACAATTAGTCAAAACTTCATTAACCGTAAGTGTATCATCTAAGATAACTTCATCTTTTCTTAAATGAGCTTCATACGTTATAAATGGAAAAGACATTGGCTGAACATCCTTAATATTAGGAATATTTTCAATCAAATCCATCTGTTTCAAAATAGTTCTAAACTCTTCTTGTAATGTTTCATACTCACTATCATCCATATCAAACATTAATTTAGCAGCATAATCTTTTAACTTTGCTTTACTAACTTCGTATTCCATATTCATTCTCCTTTCAAACAAAAAAACTATTCATTCCTAAAAAGGGACGAATAGTTTCCGCGGTACCACCCAAATTACTATAAAATATAGTCACTCTTACTTATAACGGCAAGTACCGGCTTAGTCTACTTTATTCTTTAAGCTCTCCAAAGTGTTATTCAGAAGACTTTCTTATCTACATTCCACCATCAGTAGACTCTCTTTAAAGAAATAATCCCCCTACTTCTCTTCATCAACGATTTCAGTGTTTATTTTACTATTAACAATCTACATTGTCAACATATTTTTATTAAGCAGCCATACCTTTTATTTGACTATTTTCATTGTTATAACTATCTTCATTAAATATTTTTTCTAAAACACTATCAATTTGTGCCTGAATTTCATCCTTTTCTTTTTCTTTATTTTTTAACTCCTGAGTTAATTTTTTTAATTCTGCTCTATAACCTGCCATTTTAGTAGATTGTTCACTAAGAGTAATTACTTTATTTGTATTATTCATTGCTTCTACTTTATTATTATTGTCAACAACAGTAACATTTTCAAACACATTATTAGCGGGAAATCCAGCAAAAACATCAGGAGTACTAGATAAAGTGTTAGTAACAGGGGCAACAGGATTACTTGGAACACTTACAATTGTCTTTTTTACTTCAAACATTGGTGAACTCTTTTTATTCAATGTTTCTTGTCCATTTTCCATAACTTTTTGAGTCACAAAGATTAAGCATTGTTTCTCTTCACATTTTGCATATAAATCAACTGATCCTGTAGCGTCTATCTGACAAGCTGACAACCACTTTTCAGTAACTTCATTAATATCTTGTCCAAAATATTCTTTATCATAATTAAGATTTTTAGTTTTATTTACTACTTTATCAAACTCCATACCTAAAGTAGAATTACCGCCATTATTCGCAACATTAAAATTTTCCAAACTGTCCATCTGTTTACCTAAGAATGCTAAACATTTAGCTTTTAATATTTCAACACATAAATACATAGGTATTTTTGAATCAAGACTATCATTATTTTTTGTTGTGAAAGTATCTCCTAATATTTTATTATTAACATCCTGATTATCAACAATTTTATTAACCACCGCTAAAAAACTTATAACATCAGAAAGATAAGTATTAACAACATTACCATCTTTATTAGCTAAACTAGCATTATCATCTAATAATCTAGAACAATTTATATCAATATATCTTCTTGTATCTTCTGGATTTTGAAAGAATACCTGATTAGCCTGTGCATCAACATATTGACTTGCAGGTGTAGTCATACTCATATGTTCATATGCCATCAATTGATCAAATACCTGGTTCTGAAAAACTTTATTTCCTACTTCATCCACTAAAATATTATTTTCATTTTTTCTTAAACTACTAATATTCATACTCGCACCTCTATTCTATTAATAATATTACCATAATTTAGTTATCTTGAAAATAGAAATTTAAAAAAATATTGTATTAATGTTATTATTATAACCAAATTTATATTTTAATATTTAAATTATTGTTTTTTTCTGATAAAATCTAATCAAAGGGTGATATTATGTATATTTTAAGTGCTATTTGTTCAGATTATGCCCTAGCAAGTGTCTTAGGAATAATCAAAAGAATAATTACAATTCTTCAAATAGTAGTTCCCATCTTTTTAATTATTGGTGGTTCAATTACTTTCTCTAAAGCTTTAATAAATCCTGACGATGGCCCTAAAGCTAAAAAAAATTTTCTCAATGCTATTGCGAGTGCTGTCATAGTATTCTTGATGCCATTTTTAATAAACAGTATTATGGCTATCATTAGTGCTTATGGAGATGTTGGTATAACTGATAGTAATGGTAATAATACTGCATTTAATATTTCATCATGCTGGAGTAATGCCAATGTAACAGACATTTCTTCTAGTTCCATTTCTAATTATAATGAAAACACTTCAATAAGTGATGAGGCAAACGGAAACACGAGAACAAATTCTAATAGTCAAAATAATAATAGAAATAATTCAAATAACAGTAACAAAAACAACAATAGTAATAATTCAAACAGCAGCAACAAAAATAATAAGAATAATAACACTAACTCTAATAGTAATAACAAAAATAACAATTCTAAAACTGATACATCAACTAACAATTATAGTAGTTTTGTTTTAGTAGGTGATTCAAGATTCGTAGGCCAAAAAAGTAGCGGTTTTAAAAATTCCAAAACAACATATATTGCCTCAGTCGGCAAAGGTCTAACTTATATGAAAAGCAATGAAGAAGCCATGAAAAAAAAGGATTCTAAGAACACAGCCTATGTCATAAATATGGGTGTAAATGACTTGTACAACGCTAATAGTTACGTAGAATATATAAATAAACTTGCTAAAAATTACAAAGGTGACATTTACTATCTTTCCGTTAATCCTGTAGAGGAAAGTAAAGCCGCAAACAATGGTTACAGCATCAAAAACTCTGACATTGAAAAATTTAACAGTACACTAAAAAGCGGCTTAAAAAATGTGACTTATCTCGATTCATATAATTATTTAAAAAATAATGGTTTTTCAACAACAGATGGTATTCACTACGACAAAAATACATATCAAAAAATATATAGTTATATTAATTTCAATGTAAAATAGAAGACAAAAACCTTCTTTTTTATTGCAACATTTCCCCTTTAAAGTTATTAACTTGTTTCCTATTTAAAATAATAAGTCTTTTAGCATTTCTTTCTAAATCACTTAAATATTTTTTTCTTTTTCTTAAGCCCAAATTACGCCATTTAAACATCTTAATAAGCATTTTAAAGTTAACTTCATATGGAGAATATTCTAAACCAACTCTTTGTAAAAACCATCTTTTGATAATTCTTTCACCAAGCACAATTCTATTAATATTTAAATAAATAACGACATCAGCAAGCACTACTGACCTACTAAAAACATCTCTTCCAACATCTTCTATAACCCAATTATCACTTTCTAATATTTTATTAAATTTTTTTTGAACATCTAAAACATCTCTTTTTATATCATTATTCCATATTACACTATCAAGTTCAACATACAAGATATCAAGTTCTTTAGAAATACGTTTTGCCAGAGTACTCTTCCCGCTTCCTACCGGTCCAACTACATAAATTTTCATACGCTCACTCCTATATATATTATACATAATATTCTAAAATATGGCTTTAATATCTAATAATATTATGCTAAAATAAAGTCTAGGAAGTGAAAAACATGAAAAAAAATATCTTAACAGGACTTCGTCCAACTGGAAACCTACATTTAGGACACTATTTCGGTGCTTGCCAAAACTATTTAAAAATGCAAGATGAGTATAACTTTTTTCTTGAAATAGCTGATGTTCAAGCTTTAACCGATAATTTTAATAACCCTGAAAAAGTTCGACGAAACGTCTATGAAATTACAATGGATTTACTATCTATCGGAATAGATCCTTCCAAAGCAAATTTCTTCATTCAATCTAAAATACCAGAAATAGCAGAATTAACTGTTTTTTACTCTAACTTAGTAACAGTCGCTAGATTAGAAAGAAACCCTACTGTTAAAACAGAAATAGCCCAAAAAAAGGAGCTTTTCGGTAATAATGGAGAAAGCATAACCTATGGTTTTCTAGGATATCCTGTCAGTCAGGCAGCAGATATTACGGCTTTTAACGGTGCACTAGTTCCTGTAGGAGACGATCAACTACCACTACTTGAACAATGCCGAGAAATAGTTCGTAAATTTAACTCTATTTATGGAGAAACTCTTACTGAGCCAGAACAAGTCTTAAGTACAACCACTAGAGTAAAAGGTCTAGACGGTAATGAAAAAATGGGAAAAAGCCTAGGTAATGCCATTTACTTAATTGATAATGAAGAAACTATAAAGAAAAAAGTTATGGGGGCTGTAACCGATAAAAACAAAATAAAAAAAGACGATCCAGCAAACCCTGATGTATGTATGGTCTACTATTATCATAAATTAGTAAATTCTAAAGAAAATACAGAAAAAGTATGTAGTGAGTGTAAAAAAGGGGCCCGAGGTTGTGTAGCCTGTAAAAAGGAACTAATTGAAGCTATGACAAAATTCTTAAAACCAATCCAAGAAAAAAGAAAGTATTACGAAGAAAACCCTGAAGAAGTTAAGAAAATTCTTCAAGAAGGTACAACAAAAGCCCAAAATGAAGCTAAAGAAAATATGAAAAATATAAAAAAACATATGATGATAGATTATGATTTAAACTAAAAAGGCGCGTATTTACGCGTCTTTTTAACTTACCATTTTAATAAATTGATTTAATGTAGTGGTCTTATAAATTGGATATCTTGGAATTAAATATTTATTATTACTTCGTCTTGCTTTTACACTTCCACCAACAAAGGCTATTTGGAATCCCGCTTCTTTAACCGCCTGTATTGCAGTATCACTATAACTATAGAATGGATAACAGAATGAATCATTATTATCTACTATTTCCAATGATTTTTTAAGATCTGCCAAAGCCTGATCCTTACTATAACAAACTAATTGTCCACGGCCACAAGTACCATATTTGTGCATATCATTTGTATGCGATTGAATATCCAAATTCTTAGAACGATAATTTTCAACACTCCACCAACCAGTTATCAAAAATAGCGTAGCATTCATATTATATTCTTCTAAAATAGGTATTAACTTATTACCATTGTGTTTACCAGTACCCTTAGCACCATCATCAACAGTAATCAAAACACTTTTTTCTGGAAGTTCAATTTCACCAAACATCCACTTTTTAAATTCGGACATTTTTAAAGTTTTGTACCCATTATTTTTAAGATAATCAAGTTGTTCTCTAAACTTACTAACTTCAAGACAGATGGATTCATTACACTCTTCTCCTAAAGTAGGATCATAGAAAAAGTGATAATTTAAAACTGCAATCCTTTGTTCACCAGAACTAGCACTTTTAACTACTTCTACTACATCTTCACCATTACTCATTTTTTTAAAATTATCTAATGAAGTTGTTTTCTTAACCACATATCTTTCAATCTTATCTAAAGTAGAATTTTTAGTAGATTTTTTATTAACATCACTAAATTTAATAGAAGCATCACTTAGTATTTCTATCTTAATATTACTTTCATTATTAAGAGTAGAGACATTATTATTACTATTAGTTGTAGTAAGTAAAATTGACTTCTCTTTTAATCTTATCTTTCCCGCAAGCCATAACTTATATTCATCAACACTGATACTAGAAAAGCCTTGTTCTTTAAGATAATTTAACTGGTTACGTACATTATCAACACTAACACAAATATCCTTAGTACAATTATCTATTGTATCATAATTAATAACACTAATATAACTAGCCTCATTAACGGAAGTATTGTTATTATCATTTAAACTAACACTTTCATCCTTTTTCACTTGCATTACTTTATCTAAATAACTTACATAATAATAATTATCATCCATATATTCTAACGGTAAATTTAATTTTTCTTTTAATTCTAATACTTTTTTATTATCTTTATAAAATACTGTTTTCTTAGATACTACATTTTTATTAAATACTAAATATTTATTAGAAAAATTATCTTCCATCTTTTTATCAACTTTTTTAACATCATTATAATAAATATAATAATTTGTGTTCTTTACCTTAAAATACTGTTCACTACTCTTATTTATTTTTTTATTATCTAATATAAAAGTAAATCCCTTACTAACTTTACCAATTACTTTTTCATTATGGTCATATAATTTGGCATCATTAACCATTATTACCTGATTACCATAATGCTTTTTAATATTAGTTAATAATTTTTCATCACAATAATTTACATATAATACTACTCCACTAACAATTAACATAATAAGAGCAATTAACATTATTATAAAAATGTATTTATTTTTATTATGAACCTTCTTCTTTTTCTTCACTTCACTACTACTCTTTTTCTTTTTCATATTAATATTCCTCTACTCACTACTATAATAGTATTATATCATTAATATTTACAAAATCTATTATTTTTATAAAAATTAAAAAAGATAATTCTTAAATAAATAAAGATTTATCTTTTTTATACATTTGACCAAATATTTTTTTCCCTTTATATCTTGAAATTTCGACAACCATATTTTGTTTTAGGCTTTCTTTTACATCTATTATTCTCTGATTAGCTGATCCTTTATAATAAAGATCTAGACTTCGTTCATCTATTAGAAATTTACCATCTACTAAAACATCCACTTCTTCCAATAGTGCCTTTTGTTTTTCGTTTTTTAAAATATTTTCATATAAATATCCTGTATAACACCAAACATTTAGACCTAATTTATGAGCATATTTAGCAATTTCTAAACATTGAAGAGGTTGTACCATAGGATCACCACCAGATAGCGTAATACCATCCTGTCCCCTTAATTTGTTCATTTCTTTGAAAATATCATCTAATTCTACAACATATCCACCATTAAAGTCATGAGTTTGCGGATTATGACAAAAAGGACAGTGATGAGGACACCCTTGAGTCCATACCACTGTTCTAATGCCTTCGCCATCAACAATACTATCCGGTTGTAAAGTACTTGCTAAGCGAATTGTCATAACTATTTTTCCTTTGGAGTATTAGAAGGGCAAAGACCAACAGTAGAGTGTTTTACACGATCATGTTCCTCTGCTCTTTTACCATTATTGAAACGATCAACAGTACCAACTAAATATCCTGTAATACGACGGATTCTTTCAAATCCTACGCCTTCACCAATTTTTCTTTCTTCACTTTTCATATTAAATCTCCTTCTTTCTATCTTCCTAAACTAGTAAGGTTAGCATTTCTAACTCTTTCTATACTAACACCCTCATTTTCATGTCTGCCACATCCAGGGCATACATCTCCAATAACACCAGTATATCCACAAACAGGATCTCTATCTACTGGATGGTTAATTGCACCATAACCAACTCCAACATCGTGCATTACACGTACAATTTTTTCAAATGCCTCTACATTAGTAGCAGTATCACCATCAAGTTCAATATAACTTATATGTCCACCATTTGTTAATTCATGGTATGGGCCTTCAATTTTTAACTTATCTACAATTGAAATATCATAATATACTGGAACATGGAATGAATTAGTATAATAATCTCTATCTGTAACTCCTGGAATAATACCATAAATTGATTTATCAATGCTTGTAAATCTACCTGATAATCCTTCAGCAGGTGTTGCGATTAAAGAGAAATTAAGTTTATATTCAAGTACATACTTATCTGCTCTATCACGCATGAATTTTATTATTTCATATCCTAATTTTTGAGCCCTTTTACTTTCTCCATGATGCTCACCAATTAAAGCCTTCAAACATTCAGCTAAACCTATGAACCCAAATGTTAAAGTACCATTCTTCAAAACTGGTCTTAAACGAGAATTATTCTTTAATCCCTTAGAATCAATCCATACACCTTGTCCTAATAAGAATGGGAAATTATATACTTTTTTACTACATTGAATCTCAAATCTTTCTAGTAATTGGTCTTTAACTAAGTCCATTACCTCGCCTAATTCTTTATAAAAACCTTCCATATCTGTCTTCTTATTTGAAACAATACCATGTTTAATACCTAATCTAACTAAGTTAATTGAAGTAAATGATAAGTTTCCTCTTCCAGATACAATTTCTTTACTAGGATTAGCCGGATTAGCCATTACTCTTGTACGACATCCCATATAAGCAATTTCTGTTCTATAATCTCCAGGTTTATAATACATTTTGTTAAATGGTGCATCAATAAATGAAAAGTTAGGGAAAAGTCTTTTAGCTGAAACCTTACAAGATAATTTAAATAAATCATAGTTTGGATCTCCAGGATTATAGTTAACTCCCTCTTTTACTTTAAAGATTGAAATAGGAAATATTGGAGTTTCCCCTTTACCTAATCCTGCATCTGTTGCTAATAAATAATTTTTCATTACTAATCTACCTTCATTAGAAGTATCTGTTCCAAAGTTAATAGATGAGAATGGTACTTGAGCACCTGCTCTCGAATGCATTGTATTTAAGTTATGAATAAATGCTTCCATAGCTTGATAAGTAATACGATCTGTTTTACTTAAAGCTTTATCATATGCCAATTTAAAAATTCTTTCTAAAATATCACTGTTAGCATAGTAATCACTAAATTCACTGATATCAAATTCAATACTAGTTAACTTATCTATTTGTTTAACTATATTATCGAATTTTACTAATCCTAAGAATCCATCTAACTCTAAATAATCATATAACATTTGTTTAAATTGTTTTTTAAATGTTTTTAAAACTCCTGGAGCCATAAAATAATCGAATGCTGGTATACTTTGTCCACCATGTTGATCATTTTGATTTGATTGAATAGCAATAGCTGCAAGTGCAGAATAAGACATTATATCGTTAGGACATCTTAAATGACCATGACCTGTTGAAAAACCATCTTTAAATAAGTCATTCAAGTCTATTTGGCAACATGTAGTTGTTCCCATTGGCAAGAAATCCATATCATGTATATGTATCAAACCACTGTCATGTGCCTCAGCAAATCTTTTTTGCATTTGATATGATTTTGCAAACTCTTTTGCTAAAGTTGATCCATATTGAAGCATTGTACCCATTGCTGTATCACCATCTACATTGGCATTATCACGTTTTAAATCAACTTCTTTAGCATCTTTTAATGTCAATGTTTCAATAGCTTTAGTTAATTTATGATATCTTGCTTTAAATATCTTTCTTGACTCATTTCTTCTTTCTCTATATGTCGCAAAAGATTCCATAACATCTTCATATCCAAGTTCTTTCAAATTCTTTTCTATTAAATCTTGAATATCTTCAATTTTAATTAAATCAAGTTTATCATAGTCTCTATTGATTTCTTCAATAACAGCCTCATATACCTTGTTAGCATCTTCTACTGTATAAGAATTCTCAGTAACTAAACCATCAAATCCCTTCTTAATTGCAACAGCAATCTTTTCTCCTTGAAATGTATCCTTTTTTCCATCTCGTTTTACTACTTTAAGTTTAGGATCTTTCATAATCGTTGTACTCATAACTTACCTCCACTGCCATAAAATACTTTTTACAATTTAAATTCTATACTGCCTAAAATGATTTTTCAAGCAGGTTTGAATACATTTTTTTTAGTAATTTTTTAATTCCTTTATATTACGTCATTTTAACAAAAAATTTTTTTGTTCGATTTACGACAAATTTACATTTTTTTGCACTTTTTTGAAATATTGTATTTTTGTAAAATGTAAAATTTGCTATTTTCCAATCAGCATAGTTAACTAAAAGTATTATAAAATAACGTTTTTGCTAAAATAGTCTGTTTTAAAAATAGCAATTTTACTCCAAGTAAGATTTTTAACTTCATAATTTTTCAAACTACCTAAAAAGAAAAAAACTCACTCATTTGCAAATTTTATTGTTATGAGCAAGTCTCAAAATAAAGTTTAATCTCTTTAAATAAAATGAATCCTGATTATTTATCGAATAAACTAATCTATTAAATTTTTCTTTATAAGATGTATCATCATTTCCAAAACATTCACTATAAAGATATTTTAATTTTGTATAATTTTTATTTTTATATGTATATATTAAATCTTTTTCAACAAAGTTTTTTTTCTTTTCTTCTCTTCTGGTTAATAAACTCTTATCTAAATCTTTATTATCAGTTTGATACTCGACATCTAATTTTTGTAATGTATCACATATTTCTAATACTTCTTCTTCCTCATCCAGTAATAAACTACTACTATAAATTACTTTTCCCTCTTCATTTAATTCAAAAGCGTAACATCTTTTTCCATTACTAAAAAGAAAAGCATATTTTATCAAATTATCAAACGAATTACCAAAAACTATTGTCTTATTTTCAATGTCACTCATAAATTTATGACTAAATGTCACATTATTATTTAAAATGTCTTCCATTACCCTATCTGAAACGCAAAACATAGGTATCCTTTTTATATGTTCAACTACATCTTCACTATTCCACTCAAAAAATTCATACATTCTCTTTCCATCAATAAAATTAAGTAATATGTCATATATATATATCATATAATTATTTTCCTTTCCTAAATATAGAGATACTGACTATTAAAAGGCCTATTAAAAAACAAAAACACTCTTTATGTGTACATAAAAAAAATAAATATTCTAAGAAATCATAATAAAATGTAAATAAGTTACTATATATTATTATTGAAAAAATACCTATTATAAGTAAAATTATTCCTACTATAAATAGTATTACTCTAAACATAATTTCTCCCTAATTAAATTTATGAGTAATCTAATTATAGTATACTTTTAAAATCTTAATTTATACAAAAAAGAGAAAACTAAATTTAGTTTTCATCTATATTTAAACTGTTATCTAATTCTTTTATTTCTACCCTATTAATTGCTTGAAACTTTTTAGAAAGTTTCTCTGTTGTTATTGAAAAACTTTCTACGTCCTTATTAACAGTTTGGATACTTCTAGATAGTTTATCCCATCTATCTTTATAACGAGAAAATTCTACTCCAAGTTTATTTAACTCTTCATGAATTACTTTGGTATATTTATCTCTTTCAATATTTTTTATAATCATTTCAACGACTGTAAGTGTTGATATTAGTGTTGTAGGACTAGTAATCCAAACTCTTTTTTTATAGGCATAATCAATGACATCCTGATGATAAGCATTAATTTCTGCAAAAATGGCTTCCGCTGGTAAAAATAAAATAGCTTGATCTGATGTTTCACCTGGAATTATATATTTACTACTAATGGCATCTATATGTTTTTTTACATCAGCCTTGAACATTTTTTCATACATATTTCTTTCTTCTTTAGATGTATTATGATCAACCATTTTCTGATAATTTTCTAATGGAAATTTCGAATCAATCGCAATTACTCCCAATGGCTCTGGTGCAAATAAAACACTGTCCGCAATAACTCCAGTACTAAGCATACACTGCATTTTATAAATCTTATCATTCTTTTCACCAAATATTGCCGCTAAAATATGATGCAAATTAACTTCCCCAAAAATACCTCTGCTCTTCTTATCAGTTAAAATACTTTCTAAAGATATAATATCACTGGATAAATTATCTATCTTTTTTTGTGCTTCATCTATTTTACTAAGTCGTTCTATAACATTTGTAAATGTTTTATTTGTCTTTTCAAAATTATAATCTAGTCTTTCATTTACCTTCTCATTAATCATCATGAGCCTATTTTCTACATTGGTATTAAGTTTATTAAAATCATCATTCATATTTTTACTTAAACCGTCTTTAAAATTAGCCAACTCTTTCATAACAGAGACTTCAAACCTTCCTAGTCTTTCCGTTATATTAGCATCATTTATCTCTTCTTTTTTATTTTTTATTAACATAATAACAAGTATTATTATTACTATCACTAATAATCCAATAATTATAAACTCCATACTTATACCTCCATCAGTATGATTATATCACAACTTATTTAAATTTTTCCAACATATCCACTATATCCATCTTTTAAACTGTAAACCTTATAACCTATATTATTTAAATAATTACTAACTTTCTTACTTCTATTTCCATAATCACAAAAAACCACATAATTATTTTCCTTTTTTAAGTATTTTTCTGGATTAAGTAAAATAATATTTTCTACAATATTAATACTTCCTGGAATAGTTCCCTGTAAATATTTATATGCACTTCTTATATCTATAAATAAACTGTTTTTATCTTTTGCATCAAGAAAAGTAATTTCCATACTACCACCTCATAGTAATATATGACTTTTTAATAGTAAGGAAACAAAAAAAGTAGAATTATCTACTTAATTTTATAAGGTTTATTTTTAGTACCTTTTCCACTCTTATACATTGTTTTACTGTTTAAATGAATAACTGGTCTAATATCAAAATATGATGATGCATAAGTTGATTTTATTATACCACTAGATGAAACATAATAAACATCTGTATTATTTTTAGAATTAGCTGTTAAAAGCCACCAATCACTATCATGTGTTGCTAAATAATTATAGTTTTGACATGACACATCTGTAGCTTTTGTACATGACTGATCAAGGCTAGCATTAATGTAGTCAGATAGAGTTAAAAGACCAATCTTAGCGTTATCCATAGTTTGAGAGCATTCTAAACTATTATTATTAAATGCATCATTTTCTCCTCTCATACCATGACATAATTTATAACCACTAAGATGTTTCATAGTATTTTTAGAGAAAAGTAATGGATCAAAAGACTTAGTATCTTGTTCTTTTGCTGCTGTATAAATACTTGTTAAATAAGTATTCATTCGACTAATTTTAAAACTATTGTAACCATAATTAAATTCTTCTGCTGTATTATATCTATCATCCCAGTAAGTAGACATATCATAAGCTCCATCTAGTATTAAGACAACATCATCATTACTATCTACCTTAACTATACGCCATAAGTTGTCACCCAACTTAACATAGTTATTAACATTGTCACCTCTAAATACGTATTCTCCATTCATAGAGTAAAGTCCTGCATCATTAGTTACAATATTAGATGAAGAAGTAACTTTTCTAAATAGTTCAGTAGTTTTATATGAAGAACCACAATCTAAGTATGGTACATAAACATATTGATCATCATTATTTTCAACTACTACCTTACCACTACAACTAGTAGCCTTACTACTATATTTTTCCAACTCTTTCATGTATTCAAGATTAATTAATTTCTGTAAACTAACTTCATTAGTTCCTTTATCTGCTTTAGGAAGCAAACTCTTATTATCAGCATAATATGATTCAGCAGCTTTTGACATTATATTTTCTACATCAGCAAAGCTTCTATTTCCACTCCTTGCTAGTGATAAAAGCCAAATTATTACTAATATAAAAACTGTAAACATAATTATTATTAGTATTAGTTTTTTCATTCTTTGTTTTAACAAAAACTCATCATTTTTTTTAGCATATATTTCTTCTTTCATGTCATCTTCATCTTTTAATGCTTCTATTATTTGATCATTATTATTTTTCTTTGGATCTATCATTTTAACTCCTCATTTCCGTATTAATTATCAAAAAAATCATCAAAAAATTCATCATCTTCTAAATCATCATCAAGATCTAGTGAAATTTGTTGTTGATCTTTATTTATATCTTTATTTTCATTAACTTCCGCAACAGGTTTATCATTTGTTGAAGAGTTATTGTTATCTTGAATAGCAGCATCCGGAATAGTGTTAGACTTATTAGCTGCCTCTTCTTTATCACGTTTTTCTTTCTCTAGTCTTTCTTCTTCTTCTAACTCAGCAATTTTTTTATCAATCTTTTTAACTAAGTCATCAATATTTAGTGAAGAAGGCATCACAGGAGCACCATCATCGTCATCATCATCTACACTATCAACAAATGGATTAACTGCAGATCTTGCTGCATTACTACCAAAAGGAGACTGAATATTTCCACCATTAGTTCTATTATTAATGCTATTATTTGGCATCATTCCACCAAATGGAGTAAACATTCCACCAGGTATACCAGGCATCATAGGATTACTAGGGAAAGAATTTTTATTATCACCATTACCATCATCAGCAGCATTCATCATTTCTAATAATTTTTTCTTCTTTAGATCTTTAACAAATTGTTTTATATCAAAAACATGAACTTCTTCTTTTTGTCTAATTGGATATTTTGCTTTAGGATATTTTTCACCCCAATCTATCTTATAGTTAGGAGTAAACTTAGTTTTAAATGGAGACATACGAAGTCTTAATATTATTACTTCATTTTCCTTCATCTTTTGTAAATCTGTAATATACACCCTTATCTTGAACTATGGTAGTATCTATCATACTGTGATCACGTTCAATATATATTTGAGGCTCTGTTGTAAATGTTTTAAAGTCTTTTGTATATCTGTAATAGATTCTCTGTTTCGCATAGTTATCTGACTTGACTTTTGATGCCCAAAATACCATATACTCACCTTTTTCAGAGTCATATATTGCTTCCGGTGCCCATACACAACCATAGTCCTCAGGCATAGCCTCCATTGTGTTACAGGTCCAAGTTTTCAAATCACTGCTTTTCCAAACTATTATATTTCTTGAGCCTTTCGTCTGACAAGTACTCCAATTCTTGGTATTTCCGTTAACTATACTTAAGTCTGTTGCAATTATATAATAGTCATTATCCTCACCCCTTAAAATATAAGGGTCACGAACACCATTTTCATTAGAAACAGTATTTGTAAGGAATGGGCTGCCGTTATTAAGCGTACTCCAATTTAAACCGTCAGTTGATGTCGAGAAGTAAATCTGCTCATCAGTTGCTTGCTTTTCACTTCCGACAAAGTGTACAAACAAATACGCCGAAGTATCTACTTCATCTTTAACTTGAACTTTTCTTTCTACAGTTTTCTTAACCGTTTCACCGCTCAATATGCTAAATGTAACTGTATATACACCATTTTGCACATTTGAAAATTCTCCGTTATCTGTTATAGAAGTCTGTTCATTTCCTTCTGAATCCTTAAGTACGGTTTTTACAGTATACTTTGACGTATCAATACTATAATCAGTTGTGTACTTAATATTTTTTGTA